>OJKC01000064.1_pt1 | contig 116641 bp, 118 predicted proteins | sample 1596401 | NCBI WGS metagenome assembly OJKC01 (sample SAMEA4350162, study PRJEB24818) | metagenome | biome: human; feature: gut; material: faeces | place: Denmark | collected 2013-09 | reverse complement strand
CCTGCAGACCTCGGCCAAAGACGATGCCGAAGCGCGCGACAAATTTTTGAAAATTATGCAGGAGCAGGCCGAATATATGTCGTCGCTGATTGAAAACCTGCTGTCGCTCTCCAAAATCGAAATGAGTCAGGATATGCCGCCGGAAGACAAAGTCGATGTCGCCAAAATTATCGGCGAGGTCAGCGAAGCATTGTCACTAAAAGCAAAAGCCCGCGAAATTGCCATTCACAGCTTTATTGAGCCAGATCTGCCGGAAATTACCGCCGATGCGCGCCAGGTTAAACAGGTGGTGCAAAATCTGGCCGACAATGCGGTTAAATATGGCGTTGCCAAAAGCGATATGCTGATTAAGGCACGGCTGGTTGACAACATTCCGCCGTCAAAGAGTTTTCAGGTTGCCAAAGGCAAAGCGGTTGCCATTTCGGTTAACAACAAGGGGCCGAAAATTTCTCCCGAAAATCTGGCCCGGTTGACCGAAAGATTTTACCGGATGCAGGAACACAAAGACTTAAACATCAAAGGAACCGGTTTGGGCCTGGCAATTGCCAAACATATTATCCTGCGGCATAAAGGCAACCTGACGGTTACGTCAACCGCATACAACGGCACCACCTTCACCATTTATCTGCCGCTGGAAATCAATTAAGCTTTATTTATCCCCTAAAAAAACGGCCCGTCGAACGGGCCGTTAATTGGTAAATGGTTAAAGTTAAAAAGCTAGAACCGGACGAACGTAGGTGTAACCGTCGTACTTACTGTACCAATCCCTGGTACCGTCACTCACACGCAACCTCCACGCATAGTCGTTACTATACTCGGTAGAGGACCAGTAATATTCGTTCCCCAACGTGGTTGCATTCACTTTGGTTAACGCAGCATTTACCGCAGCTTTGTTGGCATATAAAGTGTTCAGCTCTTTCACGCTCGGCAAGAACCATGCTCCTGCCGCATACCAAGTTTCATCCTGATAGACGGTACTCGGTTTATAAGCAACGCAATATTCCGCAGCCGGATAACTTACACTGTTCGCTTTGCCATAATTAATAATCGCTTCGGTATTCTGTTTGCCGTTCGTTGAACAGGTCAGGCCGTCCGAACAATTCCCCAAAGCAGGAATATCCTTACCGTATCCGCCCCAAGTCAGTTGTGTTTGGTCAAGCGAAACAGCCAAGTGATTGGCTTCGTCAAAAACAACACCTATCGGCGTTTTGCTTTTAATCAGTTCGGTTGAAAAAGTTTTATCGGAATAGAGAATGTCCCCGACATGACCGACGGCATTGCCGTCTATTTCTTCCTGAGTCAGGCAGAACATTTTGCTTTGGTCAAGCGGGCATTTCAAAAACTTGACCGCATCACCGCATTGGTCCGCCGTCATGGTATATCCCAGAGTGTCACAAGACGGCGGCTGGATACAAGTTTGTGCCCGGGATGTACCGACGGAGAAAGCTGTCATGAACAGCATTGCTCCTATCCATATCTTACACTTCTTGTTCATCGTCTTTCTCCTTAGTCTGTTGTTCTTTAAATTTTGCCGTTTTATTTAAACCAGCACCGTAAGGCACCGTTGCACCAGTAATTGTCCAAGTCTTTATAATCAACGGCGCAGCCGACAGCGCAATATTTGCCGGAACATTCTTCCTGCGTGCAGCTAACTCCCGCCGGACAGCTGTCCAGCGTGCATTTGTTTTCGCAGGTTTTACAATTGTTGTAGTATTTGATGCCGTTCATCAGACAATAGTCGCTCGGCGTAACCGGACCGATGTCCGTGCAGGTCATACTGTAGCCGGCTTTACACTGGCAGGAGGTATATTTTACCGTTCCGTTGTCGTTGCAGCCTTCGCCGACGCCCTGCTGGTTTTGTCCGTCACAGGTTTGGTTATAGTTGCTCGGGCAGACGCAGCCGGAATAATATCTTTTGCCTTCTTCCGTGCAGCTGTCATTGGTTGTCACTTTCGGCGAAGCGCAGCTTTCTACCGGATATAAGCTGCGGTCACAGTAGCACATAAAACGGCCGCCGCAGCTGTCTCCGCTGATGGTATTGGGATAAGTGCAGGCGCTTTTTTCATATTTATAGCGGCTGTCACAGCATTTGTCGAAATAGGTACGGCTGTAAGGGCAATAAGTTCCCGGATTTTGCCCTGACGGGCAGGAGGTTTGGGTATAGCCTTCTTTTTTGCATAGTTCTATTGTCGGATCTTCAAAATCTATATTGCCGAAATCAAGCTGTTTGCCTCCGGCTATAAAGCTGACCGACGCAACTTTAACACCGCGGGAAACTGAGACAGTCCGCTCCGCAAGCAGAGCGGACTGAGACAACGATTCAAAGGTTTGGCTTTGATTGGTTTCTATGAGGTGCGTGTATTGATGAGAGAGCTCTGCGGCTCCCGGGGTTAAGCTCGAATAGCCTGCCCCTGCAAAACTGCAGACGACAAGCCCCGATAATCCTATCGCGACTACCTTTCTCATAATACACCTCGTTATAACTGAACCTTGTCTGTTTTTAACTTAGCATATTACGTGTTATAAGTCAATACTATATCAGGGGTGTTTTTTCTTTTTTCCACCTAGCATAGACGTTTCGGATAGCCGGACGCCCGGGCAGCGTACCCCTTCCCCTATTTATCCGAATCATAAAGTATTTGCGCCGTTTCGCAGTTCACGGATGTGTCTGCGGCGACAAAATCGGCTTCACCGTCACGGGAACGTTTATAAAAATGGATAAAAGTAACTGGTTTGATGCCGGTGGCATTGAATATCCGCTTCCTGATCTTTGCGGCAATATATTCCTTCACCGCCTGAGCGCGGTAAGAAACCTTGACCGCTTCCGCCGGAATCGCTTTCAGCATATCGGCCTTGATTTCATCGGCCAAAGCGGCAAAATCGTTTTCTTCAAGGATGTCGATGGAGGTTATCTGCAAATCTTCAACCGACCAGTCTTCAGCGAGTACCGCGGTAATGAACAGGCTGCAATTGTAGGCTATGCGGCGGCGGTTTTTAACCAGCTGAGAACCCAGGCTGATGACCTTTTTGCGGTCAACCCCCAATTCATCGGTGGGAACTTCGCCGACAATTTCGGCATGGGACGATTTAACATTGACGACATCGCCGTCACGAACCACCAACACCTGGCTGACGCCGCAGTCCAGCTCTTCGGTAAAGCGTTTCTGCTGGCGGATGGCGCGTTTGTCTCCGTGTACGGGGATGACGATTTTCGGCTTAATCATTTCAAACATACGGCGAATGTCATCTTTGCAGCCATGGCCGGACGTGTGGACCAGATATTCCTCGGAAGAAATAACCTCCACTCCGGCATCGCGCAGTTTTTCCTGCATACGTTCGATTTTTTCCTCGTTGCCGGGAATAATCTGTGACGAAAAGATAATGGCATCACCTTTGCCGAGTTTGATGTCCTTGTTTTCGCCGTTGACAATCCGGGTCAGCCCGCTGCGGTAGTTTCCCTGCGAACCGGCGCAGATGTAAAGCATTTTATCAAGAGGGATATCTATGGCCTGTTTGGCTTCAACATAATGCGGAACATCTTTCAGAATGCCGCATTCTTTGGCTATATTCATATTCTGAATCAGGCTCATGCCGGCTATAACCGGCGTGCGTCCGGCAGCATGCGCGGCAATCAGCAGGCTTTCCATCCGGGCAACATTAGAGGCAAAACAAGTGGCAACCAGCGTATTCTTAAACTTCGGCAACAGCTCAATCAGGCTTTCGCGGATTACCATTTCGGAAGGCTGCTCCACCGGGTGAGCCATATGAATAGAATCGCCGACATAGAGGTCAACCCCCTGCTCGCCCACCTGTTTCAGGCGGTCATAAGAGGTTTTCATAAAATCAATATGGCAATCGTCAAAGCGCCAGTCCGTGGCGTGAAAAACCGTGCCGTATTTGGTTTTGATGCGCAACGCCGAATTCTCGGGCAGCGAATGGACGACCGGAACATACTCGACTTCAAAATCAGGCAGTTTTACAACCGGGTTCTGATTTACGGAAATCAGTTCGACCTCGTTTTCCAGCTTATATTCGCGCAGGCGCGGCAAAATATGGCCGATGGTGAAATCAGTCGCATAGACGGGGCAGCGCAGGCGCGGCCAGATGTGGGCGATGGCACCGAAGTGGTCTTCATGCGAATGGGTTATAAACATTGCGTCAATGCAGTCGCGATAGCTTTCCAGCCAGGCCGGATCAGCCAGCCCCAGTTCCATGCCGGGGAAGTCGTCATTCAAAAAATCATAGCCGGCATCGACCACGATTATCCGGCCGTCGGATATGTAGGCATACATGTTCATGCCGACTTTTTCGGCTCCGCCCAATGCGACAAAATAAAAACCTTCCTGTCTTAAAAAAGGCGGTAGGGCTAACGGCTCTTTCTGAGCCGGGTTCGGGGCGGCAAAGTCAAACTCCGCCTGCCCCGTCTTCTCAATTTCATTCATTTACAATCTGTTTCCTTTGCGGGTAAAATACATCACCGGCGTAAATCCTGCGGATGCGGCCGGACGTTTCCAATAACAATGAGCCGTGTTCGTCCACGCCTCTGAAAATTCCTTCAAGTTCCTCGTCTTCAAGACGGACGAGAATTTCTTCGTCAAGGCTTTTGACATGTGCCAGCCATTCGCGGCGAATCGGTTCAAAGCCTTCGGTCTTCCATAAATTAAAATAGTTGTCAAATTCAGCAATAAAAGAGCGCAGAAAATCAAGCCGTTCAACATTAATTCCCGCTTCGGCAAGGCTGACAGCCGGATAAAGCGTATTAACCAGCAGCGGCGCAACCTTAAGATTGACACCGATGCCGATGACCCAATAGTCGCCGGCTCCCTTTTCCAGCAGCATGCCGCTGATTTTTTTATCATTGACCAGTACATCGTTCGGCCATTTCAATTTGACATTCAGCAGCGGGTCCAAGTTTCTGACAGTTTGCCACAGGCTGAGCGAAGCGATAAAAACCAGCGCACCGAGATTTTTCAGCTCATTTTCCACGCCGAGCGAAAAAAACAGGTTGCCGTCCAGGCTCACCCAGCCGCGGCCGCGACGTCCCCGACCGTTGGTCTGGCTGCGGGCGCTGATGACCACTTTCTGGCCGCGGATATTTGCGCTCAATTTTTTCACTTCATCGTTGGTACTGCCGGCTTCCGCCATGTCATGCAGCATCCAATCGCCGATATATTCCATTTGTTATCCTTATAAAATCGTGCTTAAGATGTTTTCGGCGTCATGCATCAGATAGCGGGGATTTAAGATTGAAATCAATACCAGAATCAGGTTTACCATCAGGCAGATGTAAACCCCTTTATCCGCCCGGTCAAACGTATTGCCGCCGCGCGCGTCAAAATAAATTGTCTTAATCACATTCAAAAATGCATAGGCCAAAAGCAACAAAGCTGCCAAAATTAACCCTATAAAAGCATAACTCCCCTCAATAATCAAGTAATTTATTGCCGAAAGTTTGCCTAAAAAGCCCAACATCGGCGGCGTTCCCAGCAGCGAGACCATAAATATCAGCATGGCCGCGGCAATATAAGGCCGCACTTCCGCAAGGCCGGCAAGGTCTGCCGTTTCCGTCAGATAGTCGCCTTTACGCTTGAATGCGTAAAAAACCGTATAGATGCCGAACTGTGCCAGCAGCCAGACCAGAAGGCAGACAAAACCGCTGAGAAGGCCGTTGTCGTTCAGCTCGGAGACACACATCAGGACAATGCCCAGATTAAACAGCGCAACATAGGCAAAAAGCTTGCGGAGATTGGTTTCACTGTTGGCACCCACTGCCCCCAGAATCACCGACAGAGCCGCACAGCCCGTCAAAAACAGGCGGAGCTGCCCGTAAAGCGGAAAAAATACGTTGCTGAGCAGATTAACCAGCACGGCCAGATAAGCCAGCGGCGGGATAAAGGTCAGATAAGTGCCTGCCGGCAAAACAGAACCGCCGAGCACATCGGCATACCAGAAATGAAACGGAGCTATTCCCAGCATATACAACAGCGAAACAATCAGCAGCACCGCAGCCAGATAATGCAATCCGCCGGGGCGGCGCAGATGTTCCAGATATGTGCAGGCACCGGCATAATCATAAGGAATGCCCAAGCGGCGAAACAGCAGCAGGCTTGCGGCCAAGAGCAGGACAACCGCCAGGCAGCCCCAAAGATAGCGGCGCAGGACCGGGCGGGAAACCTCGTCAAAAGGATGCAGGCGGATAAAACAGGCGTTCAGGACAAAAGCGGCAGTCAGGCAGGCAGACAAAACGAGAAGATTCTGCGCCGAAACCGCCAGCGTCAGCAAAAGCAGCGAGAACAGCGCTGTGAGATAGAAGCTCAGGCTGGAACGGTTTTTGTTCAGAAACCATTTGCATCCCAAATAAAAAGATGCCAGCGCGGCAATATAAATCAGCGTTTTAAAAAGCGTGGTGTAAGAATCGTTGATAAGCCAGCCGGGCATAAAACTTTGGTTATAAAAGACAACCGTTCCCAACAGTGCCGCGGCTACGGCTATTTTGCTGACGGTAAAATAGGTTTTCGGCGTGGTGTTCTGCCGGAATCTGGCCGCAAGCAGCAGAACAAACATGCCGCAAAGAAGCAAAAATTCGGGAAGCATACTGATATGGTCGGCAAACATCATTTAAACTCCCATAAACCAAAGCGGATTGACAAAGGTGACGACCAGCAGGCCGGAAACCAGAGCCAGTCCGACAAACATACGTTTGGACAGGTCCATAATGCAGGCGGTATCCGGCGTTATGCCGCTGTTGTCCTTAAAGACATAGAGCTCCTGAAGCAGCGTTCCGGCCACCAGAACAATTGACAGCATTATCAATATGCCGGAGCGGATATTATAACTGAACAAATGCGACAGGATGACAAAGTTGTTGAGAAACATTGAGGACAAGGGCATACCCACGGCGGCCAGCACCAGAAAAGAATAAAGCAGCGAAAGCCTCGGTACCCGGCAGAGGATGCCGTGCGCGGAGACGGACTTGTCATCCTGCTCCCCGTCAATATAAGTCGTCAGAACTTCAAGGGCGGCAATAATGATAATAAAGGCAAAGAGAGAAAAACCGATATTGAGCAATATCTTGTCAATCGGCAGCAGCGCCCCGAGCAAAAACAAAATATAATAAACCGTCGCATAAGAAAAAATCTTATATTGGATGTCTTTGTTAATCAGGCCGATCAGCGCAATAAAGAGCATGCTGATGATGGCGATGATTTCCAGCAGGCTCAGATAATAGCCCACTGATTCCGGAACGCTTTGCGGACAGAAACGGATAAAGCCGTAAACGCCGGTCAGCGGAATAAGGTTGGCAATGACGAAGACCAGCGGATTGCGGGCGGCAGAATTAATCGCCGAAATCCAGTAATGAAACGGCCAAATCGGAATACGGGAGAGAAAAGAAACAAAAATTGCTCCCCAAATGCAGAGTTCAAGGTGCCGGTTAAGCTGCAGCCGGCTGACCGCGTCCAGAGCAAGGTTATGCCCTTCATGGTGATAGAGCACAGCCGTCGCAATGAACAAAAACAAAGCGCCGAGAAAGTTATAAATGAAGAAGCGCAGAATAACCGGCTGGCGGCGGATTTCTCCGAACATGCCGATTAACAGCCACAAAGGCAGCAACAACGCCTCAAAGAAGATATAAAAGGAATAAATGTCGGCCGCAACGAACAAGCCGTTAAACATTCCCAGAAAAAGCAGTGTCATCAAATGCATTGACTTTCGGACATATCCCTGGTGCCGGGCTCCGACCAATCCGATGATGACGGCAAAATGAACGGCGGCAATGACCAGTACGGAAAAGATGTCGATGCCGAAGACGATGTCGATATGGGGATTTTGCAGCCAATGGAACGTTTCTTTAAGCTGCAGCCCCTCCTGCCCGCCTTTAAGGTTGACGGCAATGCGCCACAGCAAAAAGAGGCTGGATACCAGCGTCAAAATCGTTACGCTGAAGACATTGCGCCCGTTTGTCGTTTCATCGTCTTTGGCCGTGAGGGCAAAGAAAAAGCCGATAAAGGGAACCGCAATCAGCGTTGAAAGGATTGTCAGCGTATTTTCCATCAGTTATTCCCCTGCGAGAGATAATACGAACCGTAAGCCAGGCCGGCGCCGAGCAGAACGAAAAGCGGCCAGGCGATACGGCTGTCAGCGTGAATACGGCGGAAGACGTTAATCAGCACCGCCACCAGACGGTACAGCGAGTTAATAATCGTCCGTTCAATCAGCAGAAAATCAATTGTCAGCCACAAAACACGTCCCAGAATTTTAACCGGGCCGATGATAAAAACACGGTAAAAATCAGAAAACAGGTCAGCCGTCTGGATAAACTCGTGCTCATAAGCCCCGGCCAAGAAACGCAGCGGCCCGGCCGCCAGCAATACCAGAAAAATTCCCCAGGCGGCCATTGCCTCCGGCGGCAAAATGCGGTTTTGCATCGCAACTGCCGCCGTAAGGGCAAAAATCGTTCCGTTATAGACAATATTCGGATTCTTCAGCAGTGCCATGACCCGCTCATCGGCACGTGACTGTCCGAAATAAATCTGTCGCAGGACACAGGAACCGCTCAAAGCCAAAGCCGCAGCGTAAGCCAGCGTCCAATACGGGCTTCCGCCGGCGAGCGCCAGCGTTTGGAACAGTCCGAGAAATGCCAGCAGCGTTACGGCCAACGTCAGTTTCAGACTCCGGGCAAAGCCGCCCATGGCCGAAACATAAACTTCATTTGAACTGCCGACGGAAACAAGCATCCAACAGGCATTAAGCAGAAAGCCGCCCACCCAGAGCCGGGCAAATGCCGGGCCGGCGATATGGAAACCGCCGGAGAATATGCCGTATAAAAAACCGAAGAGCATCATATTAAAGTATATGCTTTTCTGCCGCAGGTCGTCTTTCAGCAAAGCCCCCTGCAATCCCCAGGCGATGGACAAAGCGGCAAAAAGGTGCAGCATCGGATAGGAGTATTCAGACAGAGGCAGCAACATCGACGTTTTGCACAAAATGATAAAACCGACGACAGGAGTGGAAAGATAGGCCAGTGCGGCTATCCGGTTCATGTCAAGGACAGCCCAGTCCATCAGCGGCGCCTGAAACATAAACAGGCCGGACTTGATGAAAAGGCACAGCAACAGCAGAATGCAAAGCAAATCCTTATGAGCGCCCATGCGGTCATATTCAACGAAATCGGCCAGACGGATTGAACCGATATAGCCCCAGATGAGGGCAAAAAGCATAAACAGCCCCATATCCGCCAGCAAATTGTAAAAGATATAACGCCGGCGCGCCGAGCTGTCGTTAATCATATAGAAACCGAATATATCAATCAGGCAGGCGCTGACCAAAAGCTGAATGGCGTTTTCGCTGCAAATCAGCAAAATCAGGGCGGCAAGATTCAGGCATATCTGTCCGTTAAAGCGGAAACGATCTTCCTCCTGCGGGTAGCTTACATTAAACAGCATAACCGCCACCGCAATCACGAAAAAAGGAAAAATCTGCATATAATGCAACGGAGAGGAAAACAGACTGATTTTAACCGGATAGTAAGCCGAAGACACCCAGTCATAAGTGAAACCGTCGGTATAGCCGAGCTGCCAGTTCTGATAAAAATTAAGCAGCAGAACCGCCCCGGCAGCTGCCAGAAAAAAAGCCAGCAGCCGCGACAGTCTCTTTCCCCGAAACAAAATCGAAACGCCACCAAGTGCGGCCAGAATGAGAAATATCTCAAATATCATAACGGGAAAGACCTCATCTATCAGATTAAACCGAAAGCTAATATAACAAAAAAAACATTTTTTTAAAGTCATAATGCCGACTAATCACCAGCCCGCGTCTTGACAACCGAAGAAAGGATTTTATGATGTCTGCCGAAGGAGAGAAAAATGGAAAGCAAAACAAATGTCATGCGGATTCTGGACAAACTGAAGGTTCCCTACGCCCATTACTGCTATGAGGGCAGCGGTGCCGTCAGCGGAACGGAAGTGGCCGCCGTTTTGGGGCAAAATCCCGCTCAGGTGTTCAAAACACTGGTTACGGTTGCCAAATCCAAACAACATTATGTTTTCATGCTGCCGGCGGGAAAAGAGCTTGATTTGAAAAAAGCCGCCGCCAGCGTTCATGAAAAATCGGTTGAAATGATAAAAAGCAAAGAGCTGCTGCCGACAACCGGCTATATTCACGGCGGCTGTTCGCCGATTGGTATGAAAAAAGCGTTTCCCACGGTTATTGACATCAGCGCTTCGGCTTTTGAAACAATTATTTTCAGTGCCGGAAAAATCGGCTATCAGGTCGAAGTTTCGCTGGCCGGGCTTGCCAAAGCCGTTAAATTTACACTGGCGGATATTACCGAGCCAGCTGATTTTCAATCCAGTGCAGGATAATATCAACAACATAGCGCTGCTGTTCGGCCGTTAATTCTTTTCCCGGGGCTATTCGGTGCCATTTTTGCAGGCATTGCCGGCAGCAGGTTCCGGTAGCATGCTGGGCAACAAAGACCGGGTGGCTGCGCATCGGCGTCTGCCTGCCGTCATTGGGAATATCGGCCGGAACCAGCCGACGGGCAACGAAATCTTCGGCATGGCGGCGAATCGTCTCCACCCCTTTTTCTCTGACATAGTCTTTATCGGCGGGCGACAGCTTAAAGCGGCTGCGGAAAGCTGATCTGTTCAGTCTGGCGAATATATCTTCATTCATCGGTTTGCTCTTTAATGTGAAATCTTTTTTGACGATAGCCTTTTCATAAAAATTTATCAAGCTGATAAAAAAGTGCTTGACCTAGAGTAAGCTCTAAAGATTATGCTAATTACAGAATCGTTCAAGCAGGGAGAAAACATATGAAACATGCTTTGAAAACTCTGGCGGTATTCTCCGCCCTTTTAACGGCAACTTATTCAATCTCAGGAAAGGCAGCAGAAATGAAGAAAGCTTCGATTGACACGATTTTTGAACAGGGAGAACCCAATCCTTACGGCCGTTTTTTTACCGGACAGACTTATCTGACCCGTCTCAGTGCCAACGACACGACCTGGAATTCTTCCCTGGCCAATGTTACCTTTGAGCCGGGAGCCAGAACCAACTGGCACAAGCACAGCGGCGGACAGATTCTGCTGGTGCTGGGCGGCGAAGGACGTTATCAGGAGAGGAACGGCGAAATCCGCGTTTTGAAAAAAGGCGACGTCGTCCGCATTCCGCTGAACGTCGAACACTGGCACGGCGCGGCCCCGAACAGCTGGTTTACCCACATTTCAGTCGAAACCAACCTGCCGAATAACCAGACGACCTGGTTAGAACCGGTTTCTGACGCCGAGTATAAATAATGAAAAAATATTTTATCACCGCGGCAATCATCCTGGCCGTTTTAGGCTGCGGATTTATTGCCTTGCAAAGAAAGGACAACAAAATGGACAATTTAGCAATTACCGATCCGGATTTGGCCTTAATCAGAAAAAACTTCATTGAACAAGAGGTTCTTCCGCACGGAAAGCTTCCCGCCAAAACCCGTTATCTGGTTTTGCTGGCGTCACATGTTGCCACACAGTCGCCGAAAGAATTTGAACAGACGCTTAATGAGGCGCTGGATAACGGCATTTCGCCGACGGAAGCCAAAGAGACGGTTTATCAGACGGTTCCTTACGCCGGCCTGGCCAAGGCAGATGATTTTATTCTGCTTGCCAACCGTATTCTGACCGAGCGAGGCGTCAGGCTGCCGCTGGAAAGCCAAAGTACGACCAATGCCGGCAATCGTCTGGAAAAAGGTATTGAGGTTCAAAGCCTGATTTTCGGAGCAGAGCACATCAGCGGCATGCGGGCGACAGCACCGCAGGAACTGAAACATATTCAGGATTATCTTTCCGCAAATTGTTTCGGTGATTATTATACCCGCGGGGCCTTGACGTGCAAACCCGAGAATTGCTGACTTTTGCAACTCTGGTCTCGCTCGGCGGCGCCGACGCTCAGGTCAGAGCCCATGTTCAGGGCAACCTGAATGTCGGCAATGACCGCCGGGTTCTGCTGGACACCGTTTCCCAGATGCTTCCGTATATCGGCTATCCGCGTTCTTTAAACGGTATTGCAGCCATTAACGACATTACAAAGGACAAAACAAATGACTAAAAAAATATTGGTTTTATCTTCCAGCTTCCGCAAAGGCGGAAATTCCGACACGCTCTGTGACCAGTTTGTCAAAGGCGCCGTTGAGGCCGGGCATCAGGTTGAAAAGATTTTCATTAACGACAAGAAAATCGGCTATTGCCACGGCTGCGGCGTTTGCAATACGACGCATAAATGCGTTCTTCACGACGATATGGCCGAAATTCTGGACAAGATGGTACAGGCTGACGTTATCGTTATGGCAACCCCGGTTTATTTTTACAGCATGAACGGTCAGATGAAGATGCTGATTGACCGTACGGTTCCCAGATATGAAGAAATCGCGGGCAAAGACTTTTACTTTATTGTTGCCGCGGCAGACAGCGACCGTGCGAATATGGAAAAGACGCTGGAAACCTTCCGCGGCTTTACCGAAGACTGCCTGCCCGATGCGCATGAAAAAGGCGTGATTTACGGTACCGGAGCCTGGCAAATCGGCGACATCAAATCAAGCCCGGCAATGGAAGAGGCTTATCAAGCCGGGCGGAATGCTTAAGTTTTCCGATAAAAGAAATCCCGCCATTGACGGGATTTCTTTTTATTCTGCGGCCATCACCAGCCGGCTTTCCATCAGGCGGGCGGCATCTCGTCCGGAGGCCAAAGCTTCAACAATCGTCGAGCCTCCGTGTTTGCAGTCACCGGCATAAATGATGCGTTCATCATTCACTTTGGGGTCGGCGCGGCTGCCGATTGCAGTGACAATCAGCGAAAAGCCCGGGAGTTCAACGGTTGAATTGGCAAGCGGCTGCCAATGGCCGTCGGTCAAACGGTTTTTGCGGATATAAAGCGAATAGCCGTCAGCCGTTTTTTCTATTTTTTCCGGGCTGCTCATTGACATAATATCAATTTCACGCTTCAGAAGTTCCAAATATTCCAACTGAGAAATACGCATATCGGCCAAGCGCCGGCGGACAAACATTTCCACCTGTGCCGCTCCGTTGGCAGCCGCCGTAAAGGCACAGTCAGCCGCCACATTGCCGCCGCCGATGACGGCGACCCTGCCCTTGGTTTCATATTTTGACGGATGATGCAGATACTCCATATAACTGACGGCATATTCCTGTCCGGGAATACCCAAATCGGTAACGTTCGGCTCGCCGGTCGCAACAATAACTCCGTCAAACCCCTGACTGAACAAGTCCGACGGACAGCCGATTTTGGTGGTAAGGTAAAGGGTGATAAAATCACGGTTGAAAATAAACGACCAGTCTTTGGCGATAACTTCATAAGGCAAGCGTTCATCGGGAATCATATTCAGAGCACCGCCGATTTTATCGGAAGCCTCGTAAAGGCAGACATAATATCCCTGCTTGCCGAGTTCGGCTGCGGCTGCCAGACCGGCAGGCCCGGCACCGATAACGGCCACCTTGCGCCCATTGGGACGAATGGCTTTGGCTTCGGCAGACGGGTTGCGATAATTTTCCAGGATGGTCGCCTGAACTTTAGGAATATTAACCGCAAAATCAATCCGGCTGCGGGTGCAGGCTTTCATACAGAACTTATCCGGGCAAATCAAACCGCAGGTCTGCCCCATCGGATTATTCCGGGTGATGGTGGCGACCGCTTGTTCAAAATCGCCGTTTTTGGCATGGCTGATAAATTCCTGCGGGCTGCAATTTACCGGACAGGCATTCATACAGGGCTTATTGGCACAATTGAGACAGCGGTCCAATTCCGCCTTTAGCTGGACTTTGGTTAAATAAAGTGATTTTGTCTGCGCCATTGTCAAACCGTTCGAAAAAGAGTGTTTATTTGAGGGGAATGTTAGCCGTACGACAGCGGAATGTCAACAGAATCTTCGCTGCGGCAGTATTTGTTTTCTCTTTGACAAGGCAAATAAATTTCTTCCGTTAAACCGATTTTTGTGTTATGACAATAGCAGCATTATTTTAACAAGGAGCCGAACAATGGGATATAAAGCGCTGATTATCTTAAATATTGTTTTGTTAGCCGTGATTGCCCGGTTAGTTTTCAAACCTCTTTCTCCCGCACCGGGCATTCGTGTCTGGGAGGGTGAAACCTGGACGGCGGCTCAATACGGAAGCCGTTATATTTTAAGCATCAAAAACCATTCCGAACTGGCGTCAGCCATTACTTCTTTCGTCAAAGCCAGAGGAATTACCAGCGGCAGCATTTACGGCATCGGCGCGGTTAATTCCGCCACACTGCGCTTTTTTGATCCGTCCACCAAAAAATATATTGATAAAACGTTTGACGGACAGATGGAAATTGCCAACCTGACCGGAAATATCGCCATGAAAGACGGCGGCGATTTAATCCACCTGCATGTTACACTGGGAACCCGCGACTATCAGGCGCTGGCGGGACATCTGCTGGCAGCCAGCCTCAGCGGAGCGGGAGAATTCGTGGTTGAAACAATGCCCGGCATTGAACTGGAAAAAAGCTTTGATAAAAATATCGGGCTAAATCTTTATAATTTCAAAAAATAAAAAGCGGAAACCTTGCTTCCCGAAGCAAGGTTTCTTTTTTTGTGCCGGTGTCGTCTAAAGTTGAGATAGATTTGCATTTTTGCATGCTTATATCTGTTGTAACAGTGTCAAGAAAACGAGGCCCGTTTTGCGATATAAACCACGAAAAATAAACAGTGCCGGCATTCAAAAGGAAATCTTACCGATTGCACAGATTTTGCCGGATATCCTGAAGAAAAACCTGCCTTCCGGGGATATAAGCTGATATGCCAGAAGATAAAGAATCTCCGTATCTGCACATCGTGAAAACAGCTCATTACTTTGAGCGATTTTGGCCTCCAGCCTCCCGGTTCGAACAGCTCTCCTATACAATAAAAAAACACCTCACAAAGAGGTGCTTTTTTTATTGGTGATGCGGTTTCCAGTCATCGCGAACTGGTCTAAATTGCAGGAAAACCAAGCTTGCCAATGCTTTCAAGATGGAATTCCGGTTCGCGAATCACAGTGTAACTCGAACCTACCACTCTATAACTATCTCGAACTTCTCTTTTTTAATTTTTAAACAATAATCATTAAAAACAATGAGCCTCCTTTTTACTATGTGATAAAATAGTATTAAAACCTGCATATTTTAGTTGATTCCAACATTTTTGATTCGGATGTCCATAACGATTATTTTTTCCAACAGAGATAAATGCTTGACAGTCCACGGCTTTATTATTAGTTACAATCGGGCAATAATCGGGAATACACTGATTATTCATTTGACATAAAATATTTATCTTTTTTCTATGCAATCTATATAAAAAGGAGCAAGATGTTCCCGTATCGCTGCCATGGTGACTAACTTTTAGCACCACTTGTTCATGAGTGTCTTTCAAATTCTCTGCTTCCAATGTTTCATATCCCATATCTCCAGTTAAATAATATAATTTATCATCACAATATATCTGAAGTAATATTGAATTATCATTTTCATCTGTATTTCCAGAATGAAAAGAAAAATACAACTTCGTACTTCCATCGTTAATTATTCCCTCGCTGGTTGAAGAAATAATACGACATCCTTTTTCCTCTGCCTTGTTTAACAGCTTATCTACTTGATTAGGCTTTGGATCGGTTAGAAACGATTGGTTTACTATCAAATGCTTAACATTAAATTCTTTATCGTTTAGTAGCATATATGCGCCAAGATAATGATCATAATGCCGATGAGTAAGAATTAATGCTTCAATCGGGCGTCCACCTAAAATTCTTTTTAGTTCTGCCAATATATCTTGTTTTCGAGAATCAGTAATATGAGTATCTATGATAAAAGCATGTCCCCTAGAAGAAATAAATAAAGACATATCTCCTTGGCCAACATTGAAACAATACAGTTTAGGGGCTGTTTCTCTAGTTGTTTCTGTTAAATTAAGATTGAAATTCTCAATCAGTTCTTTCTCTTTGTATTTTTGTTTTTGTTTTTGTTTTTGTAGTTCAGTTTGCTCACCAGCTTCTTTATCTGGATACACTTCAATATCTTCATCCTCTAATCGCAACAACAATAACTTTTTTTGTTTGCATTTTTGACTTTTTTCATCTAAACGTACGAAGGCTCCATCACGGAAGCCATTTTGTCTTCCTTCTGTTATTATTGTGAACTTTTCTTTCTTTTTTTCTCTATTGTACAGAAAAAGTCGTTGATCAACTAATCCAGGCAATATTTCAGCATAAACTTTTTTTGCCACATAAGAATAAGGCGTTTGATCTAGCAACCGGACAATAAATTTTTCTCCATGATTAATCGGCTTAACAGAATCTACATAATACAATTTTTTTGATACTTTTTTATCTCTCATTTCATAATTCCGTAATTGCTGCTAAAAAAACAACTTATTCTAAATATTCCAAATCACGTCCCTGGCCAAAACATTCCGGAAAATTTTTGCAGAAAATAAATGTATCCCGAGATTCATCCTGCACAATTTTTGTTTCTTTCAAGAGGTATTCTTGTTTACAATGCGGACAATAGATTTTTCTCTCAAAGGATTCTTTTGTTAATTCGGGAAAAATTAGTTCTTGATAGATTTCAAGTTTATCAGAACTTTGTTTATCAGAACAAATAATTTCCCTGTAATAATCTACTATTTCCCTTTTTCCCATAGGAGTTTCGACTATCTGTACAACTTTATGAAGCTTACTGTTCTCTGGGCATAAAATATAACTTTTCCCTTTAAAAAATACGAAAGCTACCGATAAATAAGACCAAAAATGTCCCATTAGATTGGTTGCTTCGCCAATTGAATCAATGTCATTAAAATCACAAAAACCAACGTCCGTTAATTTTGTAAATCTATATAAACGGAGTTTTTCAAAATTAAATTTATGCTTTTGCGTCTTGCAAACAAAACGTATCGCATCTTCTAAATCCTTGCCTGAGAGTTCCTCAAATGGAGCGAGATTAAGGTCATAAGGTTCCTCAAACTCTTTGTCAATTCCGTAAAAACATCCCTCTAAAATCCAGACCGGCGTATTCATTAGCTCATGCCAACCAGCAAAACCTTCCTTTTGAGCTATATTATCAAGAGCTTCACTGTGTTTTAAGTCTTGACGTCGGCAGAGTTGCTTAGCTTTAGCTTTTAAATTCTTAATATACAGAGAATCAGTCATTCTAAATCCTTTCTAAAAACTCAAGGTTTGATTCCAATACCTGCTGTCAGAAAACCCTGAAAAAGGTTTAAAATGATCTTGGTAGAAAATGGTTGCCTCACGTTGAGGTTTGCGAAATTGCAGGTAGGAGGCTCCAACCCAGCCATGCCAATATATTACAGAGACTTATAAATAAATGTCAATAAGATTTTTGAAATTATTCTGAGTAACTATATATGCCAATTAAAATTATGTTTCATTCATTAATAAAATTTTACAATGATAGTTAAAGTCATCTAAAAAATCAATTATTGTATCATACATGAAGTCTAGTGCTTTGCCATATCCTTGATGGCATATGCTTACATCAAATCCCAGTTTTTTCATTTCATTGAGAGGATTATCAGATTTATCATGTGCATCAATCTGTCTCAAATCATTAAGGACGAATAAGCCCAAGGTTGAAGGATTTTCTTCTGTCCATTTTAATTCCTCAGGATAGTCTTTGAAGTCTGATACTTTCAAATGATTCGAAACTAGATAATCCAGTATATTTTTTATTCCGTGTAATAGCTTTATACTTTTAAAATTTTTTATATCATCAGAATTTATTCCCGTGGATAAAATAATTTCTCTTAGTGGTCCAATTGGAATTTTGTTAAATAGTTCATTCACTGTTTTGCAACGGGACAAAAAGTCGTCTTGGGGCATGTCTAGAGGTGCAACTTTTGCCATTTTGAAAAGCCGTTCACTGGAATACCACCCCTTATATTCTAAATCTGTTTTAGATATTTGAATTATCTTTTCAGCTAAGATGTTTTTTGGGGTTAAAATATAAAGAAGTTTACTGAGATTATCCCCAAATAATAAAAATGCATCTTTAAATCTTACCGTTTTGGCTGCAATATTTTCACAATCTTCAGTTGCGTCAACTTCTTTTTTACTAACAGCAAAACGGCTCAATGTAATAATTGTCCGGACATCCATTCCTTCAAATATTTTACAATAAGGCATTGAAATATAGTTTCGTTTAACGCGGGTACAATCGCGAAAGGCCCAAACATCTTTATAACGGATATAACCACTTGTCGGTACTATCGTATAATCTTTCTTATCTTCAAAATGTTTTAATAAATTATCTGAAAAATAAGCCCTCTTAGAAAGTTCCATTGAGTGAGCCTGCTTCCTTGTAAGAGAATGTTGCAGATCTGGCCAAATAATATCTTCTAATGTTTTTTCAGGGCATAATTCCGGAAGTGCAGCAATAACAGAAGCATCTACTTGAAGACAAATCTTGTCCGGGAAACTCGGGTGTACGAATAATCTAAAATCGTACCATTTATTGTTGTTTATATCTGTGAAATATCCATTCCTTCCAATTATTTCCTCTAATTCTTTTGTTCGGGGAAGATCTTGTTCATAGTAAAAAACCCTAACTGCAGCGTGTCCCAAATGCCAAAGATATTTTCGTAAATAGTCGTTACGAATTTTCCAAGAAACATTTCTTTTATATTCATAACAATATTCGGTTGATAATTCTCCAAACGCAATATCTGTTTCATCATTACTGATATCATCCCAAGATATTGTATCATTACTATGACAACGAGGTGTAAGACCTAGAGTCATCCAGAATCTATCGCTTAAATTATATGTAAAAAGGGAACCATTTCCCCAAGAGGAAATTAATGAATAGTAGCCGCCAATTGTATAATTAGCGTCACACATTCCTTCACTATCATTATCAGGACCTGTGGAAACGACGCCGTGATTCAAGTACAATAGAGGCAGATTATCTATTTTATCCAGAGGAACAGTAACAGTTGTCATATCACAAAATATTTCACGAAACGGCATAGTTTCATAGGCGCATGCAACCTCTATATTATTGAATGGAGAAGCATCAATAGGAGACAATAATTCCTTCAATTTTGATGGAATTAAATGGTTAGGAAGCGGCAAGTCATCAATATAATTTATCATTTTATCCATTTTCTTTATCTAAAGCATCCTGAAAATCGACTAATTCAATAATTTTATCGAAAAAAGGTGTTAAGGCATAAACATAAGAACCTCCGTAACCTACATTTTCTTGGTAAATAAGTCCAGTTCTTAAGAGAGCACCGGCTATCGCTTTAATTTCTTTAACCTTCTCTGGTTGACTGTATTCATATCCTGCAATAAGTTTTGTAAAATAATCGGCATTTATTCCTTTAGGTGGTTCATTATGAAGTTTTATATATTTTAAATCATTCTCTCTCATTTTATATAATTGAGCTAATAGATGAATTTCTTCATCAGATAATGTTTCCAAAATCTGAGCATATCTGTTAAATTCATTCGCATATATTGGAGAACGGAGTTGTTCGCCTTTTGCAATACTATTTATTGCTTTTGCTAAGAGTCTTAGATTCAGACGAGCCGTCCCATTCATTGCTGCTAATGTATAGCGGTGCATAAGAGAAATTTTGTCATCATCGGCAATATTATTAAAATTTCCCCCTGTTATTTCATCAAATAAAATATCTCGGCTTTCTGCTAATTTTCTTTCGCAATGGGCATTCCATAGTTCTTGAATGGATGAAGTCGGTATTTTAAATAATGAAAGAATATCTAAAATTGAAGAAGCTGCTATTTCCATTACATTAATGTTCCTTTTTTCAATTATTCTAAATAATGCTATTTTCACTTTAAAATCTTTATTATATTTTATTTTGATAATTTATGTTATTTCTTGCAAAGTTACAAATTTATTATAATATACATGAAAAAGAACAAATGAACAGGGAAAATGCTAAGAGATAACTTAAATGTTGTAGATTTTTTTGCTGGTGCAGGAGGGCTGAGTCTTGGTGCCGTACGGGCAGGATTTAATGTTGCCGGCGCTATAGAACTTGACAAAAAGGCAATAGATACTCATATCAGAAATTTTCCGAATACAAAACATTTTGAAATTGATTTATCAAAAATTAAGGCATCAGAACTAAAAAAAATATTACTAACAGATATTCATAATATTGATGGTATAATTGGTGGGCCACCATGTCAGGGCTTTAGTTATATGGGACACAGGAATGAAAATGATGTTCGAAACAATCTTTTTATGCGATTTTTTGAATTTATTGAAGAAATCCGTCCCAGTTTTTTTGTAGCAGAAAATGTGCTCGGTATTTTAGATGACAAATATAAAAGCTTAAGAGATGCAGCATTAAATAAAATTACAGGCTATACCATTCTTTCTCCATTAATAATTCGAGCAGATGAATATGGAGCCCCAACGACAAGAACAAGAGTTTTTTTTATTGGATATAGAAAAAAAGAAGGAATTAATCTAAGCGAAAATGATTTTTATTCTGCTAAAGTCCCAGAAAATGAAAAAATAAGAGTCAAAGATGCTCTTTTAGGACTTCCTACCAAAATTTATTCTGAAGGAAGTGGATATGGAAAATTAGCACAAAAAGAACTTGAGAAACTAAAAAGACCAGAAACTTTAAGCTTTTATAAACATATAAGGGGACTTATTCCACAAGGTATCGGAAATCCCAAAAGTATTGCATTATATAGAAAAAAAATTGTTACAGGGTGTTTCCCTACAAAACATAGTGAGGAAATTATTAATAGGTATGAAAATTTAAAATATGGACAACAAGACAATATTTCAAAATCTGTTAAATTAAACCCAGATGGTTTTTGCCCAACGCTTAGAGCTGGAACAGGCCCAGAAAAGGGAAGCTATCAAGCAGTTCGTCCAATTCATTTCGCAGAACCTAGAGTAATTACCCCCAGAGAGGCAGCCAGATTACAAGGATTTCCTGATTGGTTTGAATTCCAACCTACAATTTGGCATAGTTTCAGACAAATAGGTAATAGTGTTTCTCCCATAGTTGCTGAAAAAATATTATCCGTTATTTTTCAAAAGCTTACATGATGGAAATTGGGGTAATATTTATAGTACTTGGTATAATTTTGAATAGAAACATCAACTTTTTTCTTGTTACAAAAAAAGGGTAATTCTTCTTTTATTTTTTGTTCAACTTCAGTATCCGGAAGTAAATTGTTTAAAGCCAAAATCTCTTTAGGTGTGAGACACGGGACATCAATTTTACATAGACTATCCCATCTGCCAAAAGGGATGTCCTGATGTAAATTTAGCATCTTTACAGTATCTTCTTCTTTTCTTTGTTTATCTTCGGCACTTAATGCTTCCAAAATAATACCAGTAAAAGTTAACATTTGTTGTCCATCTTGATATACAGTGGATATAACTGGAAGTACAAATCGTTTAGGATAAGAAAGCTCATTAAGTGTTTGATAGCAAGCTTTTTTTATACATTTCAATAATAACAATGGATATTTATCTTTTTCCATTTCAGTATAATTTGTTTCAGAAGGCATATATTCTTTTATCATCTGTTCTAAAATTTTTAATCGTTGTTCTTGGACCTCTTGGTCAGACTGTTCATCTTTTCTGTTTAATAAAGCAGCAGGGTAAGCATTTAATGTTATTTTTATAATATCATGAACATTTGCTTTGTTAAGCAATGTACAAAAATCTGAAAACTGTTTTCCTAAATCTTTAGGAGATGTATAGTCAAACCAAAATATGCTATTCTGATCTAACTCAGATTTAGATATAAAATCAGTACTATCTGTATTTTTTATTGTTATGCATTTCAAAGGTTTATTAAACTCAGCTCTTGAACAAATTAAAGGATCACTCTCAAGGGATATCATTTTTGATATACCAAGATGCGCATGAATCAGCTTAAAGTCATCAAATTGAAATGAACCAAAACCAACATATTGATATTCATGTAGACCATAAGGTTTTGATAAACAATTTAATACATTAACAAAAAGGCATCTATCAATATATTTATTGGGTCTTAAATGATAAAAAGGTTGTGTACTAATAACACTCATTTCTTCATTTCCGAGATTAATGGTTTTCGTTTTGTTTGGACAAGATATAGTCAAAACATTTTTCTCCTACTTCAGAGGCTTTCATTTCAATGCTTTCGTCTGGAGAAAAAAAGACCTTTACTGTATGTATATCATCAATTGATTTTGAATATCTAATAATGAGATGCTTCTTTTCATTAATAGGTTTGGGAAGATCAGGCTGCGACAGTTGCCCACCGTCTTTTTTTCTGTAATTTAATCCATATTGTTTTTCAAAAGCTTTATCTTCTTTAATTAACTGAGTATATGGGTAACTTTCAGCTTTTTCGGAATAAATACGCTCTTGTTTGTTTTGTCCTTTCCACTGATTGGTATAGTTAGTAAAGAGTTTCAAACCTTCTCTCATTTTATTTTTTACATCAGCATAAATAGGAGAAGATAAATCAATACCCCGTTTAGTGGTTGTCATAGGCAATTTAGCAGGATTGGTGCTTTCAAAGATAACAATTCCTCGAATCCCAATAAATTGTGTATGATACTGAGGAACACCAGCTTCTCCCCAACCTGTAATGTAGCTTTTATCATTATATAATACGACTCTGTCATTGCAAACAACAGTCCACCCTGCATCTGCAGAAGAACGTTTAGATTCAACACTTTCATCAAGATCATCATCTGAGGGCGGAGGAGCATAAAAACCAACAATTAAATTGACATTAACATCATCATATGTTTTCTTAAAAATATATGGTTTAAAACCGTTATCTTTGGAAAGAAGTAATTGTATAGGATTAGCTTTAACTTTATGATCATTTACATAAATTGTGAAACCTTTTTCGATAATTAAACTATAACTAGCTTTTATTTCCGAGATTAAACTTTCTACAAAATAATCAATCGCGTCTTGATCACCCCATTGAATGGCAACTCCTGACGTTAAGTCATTTATAGAAATAGTTGTACCATCATATGGTAAACAAGACAAATCATTATCTTTAATCTCAAACGTCCAATCGTTATCCGTATCAGCCCAGTTAGCAGGAATTGTTACTGAAAAAGCTTCTCGTCCCCTTTTGGTAGAAACAATGGCGCTTCGACCAATTTTAAATATTGCTCTTTTCATACCAATACCATATATACCAATAGTAGCATCATGGTTTTGTTCATAATTTTGCTTTCCCATCCGGAATGCATAATTTTCAGCAAGCTCTCGAGAAATACCACCACAATTATCACTTATTGTAAAATTATCTTTAGTTATCGTAATCTTGGCCACAAAACTATTATAGTTTTTCTCATTTTTATTTTGTGATATGTGATTCTGGCTTCTCAAGGCTCCATCAAGACAGTTATCAAGTAGATCTAATATAGCATCATTTAAGCTGATGTCTCTCGTTAGCATATTAATAAAAAAGTTTTTTGTTGGAGAACTATTAACTGTGTTGCTACCCATTGATAAATGCCCTTCATTAAAACAAATTATATATCTACATTATAGCAGTACATTATGAAATCAAGACTTTTTTATTAAATTCTTTTATTTTTTAGAATATAAATTGTTAGCATATTTATCAATATATTGCATCTATAATAAATTAATTTTTAACCATCTCATCTACGATTTCTTTAATAAAGTCATATTCCCGCATCAGAAGAATAAGATGATACGCGCTGATTCCCGTGTTTTTCTGGAACCAATTTCGCGAGATATACATGTTGATATCTAAATTATGTGCCACATATTTGTAAATCTGCCGCTTATGGTGATGTCGAAGCAGTTTGGTCAAAAGAGCAGAAAGTTCCTCATTGTTGCCGATAATAAATTTTTCTACACCAAAATAGCACCAGATCTGGTGCTTTTCTTCATTAGACATTGTTACTCCTCTTATTATTATAGAAAGCAACAAACATTATAAAAGGACTGAGTAACTAATGAACAAAGACAAAATACCTGCAGCCATGTATATTCGGATGTCGACGGAGCATCAGAAATACTCTCCGGAAAATCAAGCTGCAGCCATCCGCGAATATGCGGAACGTAATGACTATGAAATTATAAAAACTTATACCGATGGTGGTAAAAGCGGTTTGAATATCGCAGGCCGTGCTGCTTTGCAGCAAATGTTGAAAGACGTTCAAAGCCATCAGGCTGAATATAAAGCCATTCTGGTTTTAGACGTCACCCGCTGGGGACGATTTCAGGATGCCGATGAAAGTGCATATTACGAGTACATCTGCAAGAGAGCCGGAACGCCGGTAAAATATTGTAACGAGCAGTTTGATAATGACGGCAGTCCTGTCGCAACTATTGTTAAAGGCGTTAAACGGACAATGGCGGCCGAATATAGCCGAGAGCTTTCTTGCAAAGTCTTTGCCGGAAAATGCCGTTTAATCAACCTTGGCTACCGTCAGGGTGGCTTTGCCGGATTCGGGCTGCGGCGTATGCTGGTAAACGAGCATGGCGAACATAAGGGGATTCTTGTTGCCGGAGAACACAAAAGCATTGCCACTGACCGGGTCATTTTAGTTCCAGGGCCGGAAGAAGAGCAAAAAATTATCCGCTGGATGTATAAAATGTTTACCGAGGAACTGAAAACCGAACAGGAAATCGCTGATATTCTTAATCAACAGGGAGTTCTCACCGACTTAAATCGTACTTGGACTAAGGCAACGGTCAATCAAGTCTTAACCAATGAGAAATATATCGGCAATAATGTTTCCAACCGTATTTCATTTAAATTAAAGACTAAGCGCGTGGTCAATCCGGAAAGCGAATGGATTCGCAAAGAAGGAGCTTTTGAGGCAATCGTTGATCCGAGCGTCTTTTATATCGCCAAAGGCATCATTAACGCCCGTGCCAGACGTTTCTCCAATGATGAGCTTTTGCAGAAATTAAAGGATTTACAAGCCAAGAAAGGCTATCTGTCTGCCCTTATCATCAACGAAAGCCCCGATATGCCGTCAAGTTCCATCTATTCCAGCCGCTTTGGCAGCCTGGTCCGGGCTTATCAGCTTATCGGTTACGATCCAGAACGGGATTACAGTTTTATTGAAATTAACCGCTTTTTGCGCGGGCTGCATAAAAATATTTTTGAGGAGACGATAGGTAAAATCCAGGAAATCGGCGGGGATGTTAAGATTGATGCCGAAAATGACCTTTTGAATGTCAACGACTATTTTTCGGCATCCATTGTCATTTGCCGGTGTAAGCAACTTCCCAATGACAGTCTCCGTTGGAAAGTCCGTTTTGATACTTCTCTTTTCCCGGATATAACCATTGCCGTGCGCATGTCCGCCGATAATAAAAACGTCTTGGACTACTATCTGCTGCCGGCTCTGGATTTTAGGGATCCTAAGCTATTGCTTTCCGAACAAAACAAAGGGGTGCTCGATTCTTACCGTTTCCCGGATTTAAGCCAACTGTTTGAAATGGCCCGTCGCAATTCTATCCGCTATTGGGAGGATGCCTAATGAATCGCCGTCAAATTCTGGAAAATATCCCAATTGAAAAGATTAACATTCTCAATCCGCGGGAACGTAACCGTAAAATTGCCAACGAAATTAAGAAAAATATTGAAGATGTCGGCCTGAAACGTCCGATTACCGTCTCCCGGAGGTTAGATTTTACGGATGGCAAAGAGTATGATCTGGTCTGCGGTCAAGGGCGTTTAGAGGCTTATATTGCCAATAACCAGACGGAGATTCCGGCAATTATCATTGATGCCGATGAAGAAGAAACCCTGATTATGAGCCTTGTTGAGAACATTGCCCGGCGAAATTATTCCCCGACCAAACTGCTTCAGGGAATTAAACAGCTCAAGGATAAGGGATATTCCTCGGCCGAGATCGCCCGCAAAACAGGCTTTACTGCAGAATATATCAACCAAATCAGCAAGTTGTTGTTTCGAGGGGAAGAACGCTTGATTAACGCCGTCTATACGGATCGTATTCCGCTAAACGTAGCAATTGATATTTCGGATGCAGATGACAAGGATGTTCAGAATGTCTTGCGTGAAGCTTACGAAGCCGGACAGATTCGCGGTAATAAATTAGCTTTTGTAAAGGATTTGATAGAACGGCGAATTAAAAAAGGCAAAAGTATTTATAAGAAAAAGTGCAGTGCCAAGCAGTTGACGGCACAAGATGTTCAGGCTCTTTACGAGCAGGAAATCAAACGGACAAAGTTGATTATTGCCAAGAATGATCGGGTTGAAAATTCACTGATTTTTGTTACCCAAAGCATCAAGAGCCTGCTTGGCAACGAGAATTTTTATAACTTATTGAAAGCAGAAGAATTGGAAAAACTGCCGAAATATTTAGCTGAAAGGTTACAGATTCATGGATAAAAAATTAAATAAGGCCTTTGAACAGGCAATCATTCGTTTAAAACTTTCAGAAATAACCCCTTCAAAAGAGATAAATAAGGATGTATTTGCTTCCCGAAAATATGCCCAGATTGTTTCTTCCGTTCGCGAAATCGGCCTGATTGAAGCGCCGATCGTAACCTTTAGCGACGACGGTTATACGCTTTTGGATGGCCATCTGCGTTTGAATGCACTTAAGGACTTGGATATACAGGAAGTAGATTGCCTTGTTTCTACCGATAATGAAAATTTTACCTACAACAAACATGTCAATCGGCTCTCCAATGTCCAGGAACAGAAAATGATAGAAAAAGCCATCAATCGCGGTGTTTCCATTGAACGTCTGGCATGGGTTCTAAATATGAATCCTGAAAATATCCGTCATAAGAAAAATCTACTGAAAGGCATTTGCGAAGAGGTCGTAGAGATGCTGAAAGATAAAATTGTGAGTTCCAAGGTGTTTTATTATTTGGCCAGAATGAAACCGGAGCGCCAGATTGAAGCGACTAAGATTATGGTCGAAAGCAAAACTTTTACTTCATCATTTGCTCGTTCCATCTGGCTTGCTACGTCAGATGAACAGCTTGCTGTGCCCCGGCGGCAGCAGAGGCCGGCTGTAACAGACTTCAGCCATTTTACCAAACTGGAGGAGGAAATTAACCGGCTACACGGCGAATATGAGGAAATTGAGGAAAATTACGGTCTGAATGTCCTAAATTTTACACTGGTCAAGGGATATGTTAAAACCTTGGTAATGAATCCGCGTGTAAACCGCTATCTCCGGATCAACAACCCTGATATTCTGGAACACCTGGAAAGCATTGTAGATATTGATAATCTTAATCCCGAGGAATGACTTTATTCAAAATGAGATAAAAAATCCATTTTATCAAAATAATTTTGCTTGAAGTTCCCCAGATTGAAATTTGTTTCCGGCGTAAGCACGTTTTGTGTTCTAAGGGCATATTGCTCACGAAGCCAATTTTGTTCTTCAATATAAAAGAATCTGTCGATATTATCCTTAATAAAAAATTTGTTTTTTGTATTTCGATCTTGAAAGAAATATGAGAATGTCCCTATCTCTAAGAGTTCAGGGGCAATATTTCGGTCAAAAACTTCCAACATTTTATATGCCTTATCACCGTAAATTTTTTTTGTAAAATAAAATACTCCGAGATCACTATGATTTCTGTTAATGATTGGGTATCCATATGGATCTTTATTAACCTTCATTGCATTATATACTTTTACATCGAATTCATGTAAACATACTAAGAATACGGCTAAATCAGGCGAGAAAAGCTCATGTCCAATGGCGATCTGCTTTATAAACATAACTAGCCGGTCAAAAACCTGTTCCATTTGTCGCAGTGAAAAATTAAACCAAATGCTATAGGCCGCAAAATAACGTTTAATGATATTTTCTGACGTTTGAAGTGCATTATATTTATTTGCTTCAATTTCTCCGGCTCCATCACCGTATCTGCTATATGAAAATGAACAGCAGAATACATTATAGGTATCAATCAGAAATACTAATTCCCGTTTTTCTTCCTGTATTTTCTTTATAACAGTATCAATTCCGGATCTATCATACAAAAATTCAGCAAATGCTTTTTTATCCGGATGTGGCAATAAAAATGTATTATTTATAAATTTGCGCTTATACCCCTCAAAATTTTCAGTTCCAAATAAACATTTTACAGAACTCTCAAGATGATTTTCATCTATCGCCAATACAAAGACAAAACCAGAAACATCAAAAAAGTGTTTTAATACCTCCAAGGTTCTTACGGCATAATCCGGGCTGCAACGATCCAATTCATCAATAATTATGATTATCGGTTTGTCAGAGGTTCTTGCCCATTGAGTTAATGCTTCTTTTAGTTCCTTGAGAGCTTTTTGATATTGATTAAAATCATCATAAAGTGATTTTGAAGAAAAATGATTTTTAAATTCCTCAATAATATCAACATTCAGGGCTTCCTGAGATATGCTTTTAATTGCGGTGCCACATAAGAACGCAAGCGAATTTTTAGAAAATTTTAAAGTGGAATCTATAATTTTTGTTGGCAGTTTTCTGCCATCCTTTTCATAAATTTCATTTAATTTTGCCAATATTGGCATAAGAGGATCTTCATAAAAATCCATCTCCCAGATATTCATTTTGGTTGTCTGTACTCCATCTTTTTCAAGGACGCTCTTTAATTTTTCACAAAAAAAGGTTTTTCCAGTTCCAAAATCCGCTGAAATTGAATAAACTTTAGAAACACCGCCCTCAATATAGGTGTTTTGCTCAATTAAATGGGCAAAATCAATGACAGATGATTTTATGCCTAATTTATCATCTTCAAAAATAGTATCATATTCCGTAGATAAATTATTGTTGTCCATAATATTCCTTATATCCTGTTATCAACATTACCATTAGTCCTTTAAACAACCGATGGGAACTATCAGAATATCATCCTTGCGTTTATATGCATAATTACCGACACCTGTTAGCACCATTTTAAATGAAGGAGCTTTCATTTTGGATGTATCAATATTAGATGCCAATTTATTAAGAGTTTCTACACCCTCTGCAATACGGCTGTCACCCCCGAGCTTTATTTCTATTAATCCATAAGAACCATTACGTAAATGGATGACCGCATCACATTCTAATCCATTTTTATCTCTATAGTGGTAAACATTTCCATCTAAAGCTTCGGCATATATTCTCAAATCTCGAATACATAGATTTTCAAATAAAAGTCCCATTGTATTTAAATCATTGATTAAGTCTTGAGGTCCCAAACCTAATGCAGTTGTTCCAATGGACGGATCCGTGAAATATCTGGTATCTGAAGATCGAATTGCTGTTTTAGAACGCAGATTAGGATTCCATGCAGGCGTATCTTCAATAACGAATATTTTTTTCAAAGCATTCACATATGCATTAATCGTGACACTTTTTCCAGATATATTTTCATTTTCTTCAAGTTCATTGGCTAATACATCCTGCGTTATTGATGGAATTTTTGTCTGAGTACCAATAGCTCTTGCATATGATCGTAATAATCTCTTAGATTTTTCTGCATCTCTCTGTACATTATCCACTCTTGAAATATCCATATTAACAATGGCATCAAAATAATCTATGGCCTGTTGCAATGCAACTTCGTGAGAGGCATCTATAGATTTTGGCCATCCGCCTCGGCAGATAATAAAAGATAACAAATCTATATCCAGATTATTATTTCCATTAATATCAGTATGGCCATCAAATAATTCTTTTAAAGAAACTGAACCGGTACTCTCTTCTGATTCCAATAAGCTCATTGGACGCATTAACATATGCGAAATTCGTCCTGTGCCAGTATGCGATATTTCTGACATATCTGCCGGGACAGCCGAACCTGTCAAAATAAATTGGCTGAATTCATCTCTCTGATCTATTTCAAAGCGGATAGCATCCCAAAGTTTGGGAGCCAATTGCCATTCATCAATAAGCCTGGGAGTTTTTCCCTGCAACAAACGAGCAGGGTTTATTTCGGCTAATTCTAAATTTTGCTGCTTTTGCGTAGGATCTTGCATATATAAGACACTCTTAGCTATTTGACAGGCTGTAGTTGTTTTTCCGCACCACTTGGCCCCTTCAATCAATACAGCACCTTTACTAGCAATTTTTCTTTGTAAAATTTTATCAGCTATTCTTGGTCTATATTTTTTCATGCAACTTCTCCAATTATCGGTTTTCAAAATTAATATACTTTCAATTTATGTGTTTGGCAAGTTTTTAATTATATATTTGGCTTTTTTTTGTTTATGTATTTGGCCATACGTTATAAATCAATGAAATTAGATAAGAAGCTTTCCTATCCTGATCATTTTTTGATTATATTCTTAAAATGTTTGCAAAAACCACTTTCCCTGCTATCGTAAAAATCTCCGCCGAAATTTTGTTCCCTATGCGAGGCTTAAATATTTAAATCAGATAAGGAACAACAAACTTCTATTTATCTATTTTAATGTTGATTTAATATTTAAATAATATTATTTTAATGTTGAAATAATGTTAAGGAAATTGTTATGGCTTTTAATCCTAAATATACGGTAACGGCTCAGATGCTTACAAATCTGGCAAAAATTGAGGTTATTAAACAGCAATTTGAAAATCAGCCTATATCGCCACAGCTTTTATTATCTTTGCGGGAAAGTGCCAAAGTAGCAACAATACACTATTCAACGCAGATTGAAGGCAATCGTCTGACGGGAAAAGAAGTCGCCGAGGCTCTGAATGGACGAAAATTGCCACAGAGAGAAAAGGACGAGCAGGAAGTCAGAGCTTATTACAAGGCATGGAATGCTATGGAAGAGGCTGTTGTTGCCAATCGTTCTTTTGATGAAAAGCTGATCGCCAACATTCACAGTTTGGTAGAAGCCAGCAAAAGCACAATTCCGTATCGTGATAATCAGAATGCGATTTATGATAGTGAGACCGATGCTAAAATTTATCTGCCGCCGGAAGCTAAAGATGTGCCGGAGATGATGCTGGATTTTTGCCAATGGGTGCAAAATGCCGGAAATTTGCCTGTACCGCTGGTTGCGGGAATTGTACATTATCAGTTTGTAACTATTCACCCTTATTATGACGGGAACGGACGAACAGCCAGACTTTTGGCAAGCTTTATCCTGCGCAAAGGCGGTTACGGGCTAAAAGGTATTTACTCGTTGGAAGAATATTATGCCAAAGATTTAATCCGTTATTATGATGCTTTGCAAACACATCCGCACCATAACTATTATTACGGACGGCATGAGGCGGATATAACTTCTTGGCTGGAGTATTTTGTTGCCGGTGTTGCCGATGCTTTTGGCAAAGTCAATGAACATGCCAAAGATGAAAAGACAAAAGGATTTACTTCGGACAAAAGTCCTTTACTGCGTGAGCTTGATATTAAACAGCGAAAAGTCTTAGAACTATTTGCTGAATTTAAAGAGGCCAACAGTTTGCAAATTGCAGAAATTTTAAGCATCTCGCCTCAATCCGCACGATTTTTGCTCCGCCAATGGATTGCCGAAGGCTTTTTGCAATATGCCAATGAATCCAAAAAAGCAAGAACATATAAATTGACGGAAAAATTTGAAAGATTAATATAGCTATTCACTAGAATAAAAATATAACATAAACAACCGTTATCATTTTAACATTGCTTGAATTTTTTCTTTTATTTCTTTAAAGTCACTTGAATTTTCTCTACAAATTTTATCTATTATTTTATTCTTCGTTTCAATTATTCCATCTTCATTATCGGTATTACCAACTGTTCGGGAAAGATATTGGAATATAGAATGGGGATCATCTAAAGAATTAAAATCTAAACATTCTTGCTCTTCATATCCAAATAAATCAAGGAGAAAATTTTTATTTTGATTAATTTTACTCACAATATATTTTTCAGGAGAAAATTTTGATGGAAGAAAATCATATTGAAATCCATGATCCGTAGCATCTTTTTCCGCTTTTGATTTTTTCTCATCATCATCTGTAACATCACCATCGTATAGAATGAATATTTTCTTCTCATCAATATTCAATTTTTCCTTAAACTTTAGTGCAATATTAACTAACTTATTGTAGCTTCCAAGTCCACTAATCGTTTGAATTAAATTTCTTTCTTCTTTCTTTGAAATGATAGTCTTTACAAAAGTTTCTGCCACATCATCTTCACAAAAGATATAAAGGTTTTTATGAGGTTCAGCACCTAAATCATTTACTATCATTTCGACATTAGGTCCTTGAATAAATCTGCAATCATTTCCAAGCCGTTTTAACCAAACCAATGCATCTTTGGGACAGCACCTCATAAAATAAGGTGAATGAGATGTTATAATAACCTGTAAATTCTTATCATTTATAATTTCTAAGATTACTCTCATCAAAGGTTGTAAACAAGCAGGATGAATACCTATTTCAATTTCTTCAATAGCAATAATACTATTATTGGGGCATGATAGTAGAGATGATAAAATAGTTGCAATACATTCTTCTCCGGCACCACAATTAAAGCTGGTATAACATCCATAATCATTTAACGCAAAATGTCCTGATCTATCATGCTTTTCTCCATACATATAATCATAAGGTTTCCTTAAAATTTCTTCGAGATACGTATTCATTTGATTACTGCAAGAAATCTTTTTAGATTTCAGTGAATACAGCTTATTCTGAGCCCCTTTCTTTTCGAAAGCGGCTACAATTCTGGAAAGTCCAATAAATTCAGTTGCTTTCTTTATTGGACGAGAAGGTCTTGATGGTTTGCCACTAAAATAACGCATCCAACGATCAGATCGTCTGTTAATAATTTTCTCGGTTGTACCTGATTTATCAATAGGAGCGGTATATTCATATTTTATAACAATACCGGTTTGAGTTCTTTCTTTAGCCGTATATTGGAAAAAATCCGTAAAAGTATAATAGTTATAACGGCTTAATAAATTTTTGGGACGTCTATCCGCATGAAAAGCTAAAATAGCTAGTTGAGAGAATGTCGTTTTCCCTGAACCATTCGCTCCACAAATAACCGTTAATGGAAAACGGATTTCTAAATTTGCCTTGCTAATCCCTCTTAGGGTAGATCCATCATTGTTCATTATAATTCCCTTTAGATAGGGTTCTTGAGTATACTCTCTTTTCCATTTCTCACGCAGAGATTTTACTAAATTATCAAATTTTTTCTGAAGAGGATTAGGCATAGTACATTTCCATAGTTTGTATTTACATTATAGTTTTATAAAATAAAAAATATTTTTAGTCAACTCTACCTCTCCCGCATACTCTCGTTGAGGTATTTCATCACCGGAGAGAGCAGATATTCAATCACGCGGCGTTTGCCGGTTTTGATTTCGGCGGTCACGCTCATGCCGGGTTTGAGCTGGATAATCTGTCCATCGGCTTTGATTTTGTTATCCAAGAGTGTTAGTCGGGCGTTAAATACCAAACCGAGTTTTTCGTCCTGTATCGCATCACCCGAGATGTTACGGACTTTGCCTTTAATTGTACCATATTTGGTGAACGGGAAGCTGTCGATTTTGATTTCCACGTCCTGTTCCGGCCGCACAAAGCCGATGTCTTTGTTCAAAATCTGCACTTCCGCTTCGAGTTTATAATCTTCAGGCACCAGGTTCATAATCGGCTTGGCAGTTTCAACCACGCCGCCTTTGGTATGATAAACCAGCTGCTGAACATAGCCCGAAAGCGGCGCTTTAACGATGGTGCGTTTCAAAGCTTCCTGATATTTAATCAGTTCCTGCTGATAAGACGCCAGTTTCTCGCGGCTTTCGGTCAACTCCTGCATAATGTTCTTGTCAAACTCGGCCAGATATTGCCGCTGTTCTTTTTTGAGCGATTCAATATTCGCTTCGGTTTCCGCCATTTTCTTAGCCTGTACGTTGCGCTGTTCCTGCAAATTGGTCAATTCTTCTTCCTGCTCCAGAAAAGTCAGCCGCGCCAAAAGCTTCTTATCCACGAGGATTTTCTTTTTCTCAATCCGCTCCTGCACACTCGGCAGCAGTTTCTCAATGCGGGTCAAATCGGCCTGAATAGTCTCTTTTTCTTTCTCAGCCTTGGTAATCTGCCCGTTCAGAACTTCAATCTTGGCCGCTTTCTCGGTCATCTGGCTTTTAAGCAAATCCGTGTGCATTTTAATTAAATATTCGTCAATATCCGGATTATAACTGAAATTCTTCTCCGGATCATCCGATACCAGGGCTTTTAGCCTTGAAATCGCGATTTCCAAGGCCTCCATTTCGTTTTCCACCCGATTAATGTTCGCCAGAACCTCGGTCTGGTTAAATTTAATCAGGTCTTGCCCTTCTTTGACATATTGCCCTTCCTGAACATAGATTTCTTCAATCTCGCTGTCGGTCAGGGTTTGAATGGTCTTGATGTTTGAGGCAGGCATCAGTTTTCCGGCCGAGGTAGCGATAATGTCGATTTTGCCTAAGATTGACCACAAAATCAGCACTGTAAACATCAGCATGATGACGTATGTCAATAACCTGGCCGCATGAGACGGCGGCATCTCGGTCACTTCCAACACCGCCGGCAGGAACTCTTTTTCATGCTCGTTCATACCTTTGATTTTGCTGTCTTGGACGGCTTTTTCCTGCAGTAGAGCCAGCTTGGCAATTTCCCAATATCTTTTGAGCTGCTCCATCATGCCGCATTCTCCTCATTGGCGGGCACAATCGGCGCGGTCTGGCTGTTCCACAGATAAGCATAGCGCCCGCCGCGTTTCAAAAGTTCTTCATGAGTGCCGGTTTCGGTAATCTCGCCTTTTTCAATGGTAATAATCTGGTCGCATTCCCGCACGGTCGAGAGCCGGTGCGCAATCATAAACACCGTCCGCCCTTTACAGATTGATGCCATATTCTGCTGGATAATCCGTTCGGATTCATAATCAAGCGCCGAGGTCGCCTCGTCAAAAATCAAAATCCGCGGATTGTTGACCAAAGCGCGAGCAATCGCAATCCGCTGCCGCTGTCCGCCGGATAACGATGAGCCGCGTTCTTCAATAACCGTGTCATAGCCGTCCGGCAGTTCGGTAATAAAATCGTGCGCGCCGGCCAGCTTGGCCGCGGCAATAATCCTGTCCATGGATATTGCCGGATTGGTCAGGGCGATATTTTCCCGCACACTCTTGTTAAATAAGTAGTTCTCCTGCAAAACGACGCCGATTTGCCGCCTTAACCATGCCGTATCGACGGTGGAAATGTCAATCCCGTCAATCAGCACTTTACCGGATTCCGGAATATACAGACGCTGAATCAGCTTGGTGACGGTCGATTTGCCCGAACCGCTCGGCCCGACAAAACCGATTTTCTGTCCGGCCTTGACTTTGAAACTCATCTTTTTAAGAATTTCCGGCCCGTTCGGTACATAGCGGAAAGTAATGTCCTTAAATTCCACATCGCCTTTAATCTCCGGCATCGAGCCTTTGGACAGGTTGGTTGTATTCTCCGGCGGATTGTTCAAAATATCCGAGAGCTTGTCCATGGAGATTTTAGCCTGCTGGAAATTCTGCCACAACTGCGCCAAGCGCAAAATCGGCTGCGTTACGCGACCGGATAACATGTTAAAGGCAATCAGCTGCCCGACCGACAGCTCTCCTTTCATCACCAAACTTGCGCCAATCCACAAAGTCAGCGCCATGGTGATTTTCTGCACCAGCTGCACGAGCTGTCCGGCAATATTGTTGATGTGAGAAGCTCTGAAAGAAGACCCGACATAGGCCGCCAGCTGCTGCTCCCAACGGCGTTGCATCTGCGGCTCGACGGCTAAAGACTTAACCGTCTCCACGCCCGAAACCGCTTCCACCAGAAAACACTGGTTTTCTGCCCCGCGGCGAAACCGCTCATCAATCCGCGAGCGCAAAATCGGGGTAAAAAACAAGGACAGCAAAACATAAAAAGGAATGGAGAGCAAAACCAACAGCGTCAAGGTCTTGGAATAAAAGAACATTACCGTAAAAAAGATAATGGTAAAAAAGAAGTCAATAATCAGGGTTAAGGTCGAACCGGTCAGAAAATTGCGGATATTCTCCAACTCATGCACCCGCGCCACCGTGTCGCCGACCCGCCGCACGCCGAAATAAGACAGCGGCAGCCGAATGAGATGCTTAAACAAACTCGCCCCCAACTCCACATCCACGCGGGTGGTGGTATGCGAGAAGGTATAAGTCCGCAGCCCGCCGAGCAGAGTTTCAAAAATACCGATGCAGATTAGCGCCACCATCAACACGTCAAGGCTGGAGAGCCCGCGGTTAACCAGCACTTTGTCAATCACCACCTGAAACAACAGCGGCGACACCAGCGCAAACAGCTGTAAAAAGAATGAGGCCAGAATAACTTCGCCGAACAGCCTGCGATATTTGACCACCGCCGGAATAAACCACGAGATGTCAAACTTGCGGTTTTTGCCGTTGATAAACTCACGGCAGGTCATCATTAAGAGCCTGCCGTTCCATCTGTTCATAAATTCTTCTTTGTTCAAAACCTCGGGGTGGTTGCCTTTGGCGGGGTCTTGAATCAAAACCTTATCCTCAGCAACTTTGCCGATAATAAAATAAGTATTGTCTTTGCTCTGGGCGATTGCCGGAAGGTTCGTTTTATCCAAGCGTTCCCACTTGGTCTCAACAAAGCGGGCTTTGAAAGAAAATTCCTTGGCTAATTGCAGCAGTTCATATTCTTCAAAATGCGAATTCTGCCGGTCATATTTATGCTTGATTTGGTCAATAGAAATTGGCTTTTCAAAGAAATTCGCCATAATCGCAAAACAGGCCAAGCCCGTATCTATTGTCATTGCTCCATCCACATTTTCTGTCATCGATTGTACTTCTAAAAAAATTCTAATGCAAAAGTAGAATAAAATGATTCTTTTCTAAAGTCAAAACTAAAATATTAACTAGGTATTAATTGGTTCTGTTTGGATAATACTTCCCACGTAAGCGGAAAGGTATAAATATACTAGCCAGTAGTGACCTCACAAAACTCTTGAACGGAGAGAACAAAGTTTAAAGATTAATACCATTTGTATTAATTAGAAAAAATTTATGTGCTAAAATTTTATAGTAGCACTTTCTAATTCCGAAGTTTTTCAAAATTTATATTATACTTTATAGGTTTTATAAAAAATCCACTAGCCCAAAGGAGCAATAAGTTATCATGAATTTATTTGATGTCCCCTCTCGTTTCTTCTTTATCAAAATTATTTTTCTTTATTATGTCTTTTAACGAGGGAGAACCACGAAGCCCAATAACTTCATTATAGCGTACACCATATTTATTTCGAATAGTTGTATCTGCCCCTGCTTTTATCAACAATTTTACAGCTTCCTTATTGTTTGCCATTTCAGCAATAAATAATGGTGTATTTCCATCAAAATCAGGACTATTTATATCAGCACCTTTTGAGATTAAGTAATGAATTGGTTCAATGGTTAATTCAGAAGGAATTTCTACAGCATGATGTAAAGCTGTGCGTCCTCTAAGGGTATCTTTTTTGTTAATATCCGCACCATTTTCTACAAGAAGTTTCAACATATCCATTAGATATGGAACTGTCGTTTTTCTTACTTCCAGAAAAGCGTTATGCATTCTTGCTTTAACCACGGATATTTCATCTTTTGTAATATCTTTACAAGGCTTAGAAATAAGGTTAGGAATATTACAATATCCATTTTTTTGTAATTCCATATCAATTGCTTGATTCGATAATTCCTCATATCCTTGTAATTCTAAGGGCATAGCTAATACAACAACTAGTGGGAATCTGGCGTTCTTCTGGCAAATTTCTTGATTAACGTTAGCACCTTGAGTAATTAAATATTTAATTTTTTCAATAGCATACTTTAAAGCATTTGTCCCCTGTTCTTGAATACCCAAGATACTTCTAATAGCTAAAGTTAAAGGAGAGTTGCATTCATACATAGCATTTGCATCAGCTTGATTGTGAATTAAAGCCTTCACATCATCAGGAGAGCCAAATAAAATAGCAGACTGAATTTCGTCAGCAGTGTGTGACGTTTGTAATGCTGCCAAAGAATTGGAAATTGATACTGGCGGCTGTGCATTTATATTTGCCGATAAACATAACATAACAGCTGCTGATGCTAAAAATTTTCCTGTATCCATACACATTCTCCCCATAAAAATATTTTAATTATTTTTACAAGGTTAATGATTAATTTGTCGTTAATCAAATTAATAATAAAAAAAATTGCTCGTCTAGCTATTGATAATAAGAATTTTATCCACAAACAGATGTAAGAAAAACAAACGATTCGTCACCTGTCAATATTTATAGGTAAAAAAAATTCTAAGATTAGGTGCATTTTTTCTTGCTTTTTAAAAATTTAAGGTGAAAATTATTTTGTAATCTTTATGTGAGTTCATTCTATGAAAAGTGTTTTTGATTTTGGCTTCTCTGCCTTAAGCACTAATCCAGCCTCAAATAATTTTGTAGAGACTGTCTTCAAGGCTGGAATGAACATAACCTTAAAAAATCATTTGAATTTTCTACATCGCAGATAAAGAGGTAAAAACAAAAAAACTTCACTTTTAGTTTTATAACAATACAAGCTTTTAAACATTTATGAATATCGTTTTATCGACATATCTAGGAGGAAGACATGAGTAATTCTAACGAATTCAATTCAGTTAAAGATATTTTTGAAGATACTCTAAAATATTACAACTACAGTGAAACAACAATTAATGAGCTGTTAACAGATAGTTTTATTAATGGATTGTTAGAATTACAAAAGCAAGAACCTGAAGATAATAATGCTATTTCTTTATTGCGAAATTTTTCTCAAAATCAGAGTCTTGCGTCACTAACTGAACTAGATAACGAACTTCGAAAGGAATTAAGTAGCGAAGGATATATTAGTAATATGCTAAGATATATTAATGCTGCTTGGATGAATGTTAATTTCGAAGAAAATCCCACATACGCAAAAAGTTCTATTCAAAAAGATGATGTTGATAATACAAAAATAGGCATCTCAATTATGGCTGGTCTGCTAAATTTTCTCTCAAAGACAGCAGGAACAGGACAAAAAATTATTGCTTCCGAAATAACTGTACCTTTAGAAGTTGCTCGAAGATTACATAAAACAATACAAAATCAGTATGATTTTATTGATGCTGGCGAACAAAGTATGAGAAATGCTCGAAGCGGAATACATGATAACATATCTACCGCTACAACAACCCGTTCCCCACTAGTTGTCGACCTAGATGGTGATGGCGTGGAAACAACAACTACAGAAGATGGAACACATTTCGATCATGATAATAACGGATTTGCTGAAAAAACTTCTTGGGTCGGAAAAGACGACGGCTTGCTGGTAAGAGATATCAACGGAAACGGACAGATTGATGATGGAACGGAGTTGTTTGGAAATAACTCCGTTTTGTCTAACGGGCAAAAAGCCGCCAATGGCTTTGAAGCATTGAAAGATTTAGATTCTAACAACGACGGCGTTTTTAACAGTTCTGATACGGCATGGAACCAAGTTAACGTGTGGAAAGATTCCAATCAGAATGGTAAGGTTGATGAAGGAGAGCTGTTAACTCTAGAACAGGCTGAGATTGAAAATATTGATTTAAATTATCAAAATTCAAATGCCGTAGATACTAATGGCAACACCGTTGGGCAAATAGGATCTTTTGACAAAGAAAACGGAACCCAAGGAAACATAAGCGATATTTGGTTTAATACTGATTTAATGGATACTGTTGATAAGACCAATATTGATATCCCTGCTGATATAGCTGCTTTGCCTAATGTCACTGGCTTTGGCAATGTGCACGATTTGCATACGGCAATGGCTTTGGATACCTCCGGTGAATTAAAAGCCTTGGTTCAGCAATATGCTGCCGAAACAGATTCTGAAGCTCGTCAGCAAATTTTGTATAACATTATATATCATTGGACTGGTGTTCAAGATGAGCCAATTGATGGGCGTGATCCGACTCAAGTTTATGGGAAAGTTATTGATGATACGCGTAAACTTGAAGCGTTAGAAGAGTTTATGGGGGAAGAATATCTTGGAACCTGGTGTTGGGGAGAGCGAGATCCCAACCCGCACGGCAAAGCAGCCCCCTATATCTTACGTGCTTTTGATATTTTAGCAGAATATGTTAATAATGAACTATTGGCACAAACGCATTATAAGCCCTTATTGGAAAATGTTAAATTAATATGGGACAATACAACTGAAACATGGAGTGTAGATGTTTCCGGGGCTGTTGCGCAAATTCAAAGTCTTTATAATGAAAATGTGGAAAACGGCATCATAACATTTAGAGAATTTGAGAAATTAGTAAAAAATTGTGGATACGATAACTTACAAGCAATTTATGAAGCTTTTCGAACTTATGGCTCTCTTACCGGTAGTGATTTGGATGCCATGTTTGCCAAGTTTGGATATACCTATGGAACCGACTTGAACGATGACTTAACCGGAACTGCCGGGGTTGATGAAATTAACGGATTAGCCGGTAACGATTCTATCTACGGCGGTGCAGGTAATGATACCTTAGACGGCGGTACGGGAAATGATAATATTTTCGGCGAAAATGGAGATGACATCCTGATCGGGGGCGAAGGTAATGATTATCTGATTGGCGGGAATGGAGCTGATACTTATATCTTTAATCCCGGATTTGGTAATGATGCTATTGATAATTCAGATGATAACGCTTCCGCCAATGAACCTGATATCATCCAATTTGGCGAAGGCATTTTAGCCTCAAAAACAACTTTGGGACGTCAAGGGTACGACCTTATCATCACAGTTTCATACGATCCTGATGAAAATGGTACTACTCGTCCGAATGATTCTATCCGGATATACAGTTATTTTGACCAGCAGGGAACATCCAGCGCAACTGTTAATTCTATTGTTTTTGCTGATGGAACAACTTGGGATTATGAATATGTTCGTGATCATTGGAACAGCATTCCCGATGCGAATGGCGGAGAAACCCTTGAGGGAAACAATGAAAACAATACAATCAACGGCACAAATTACAACGACATCCTTATAGGAAACGGAGGAAACGACACAATTAATGCCGGAAACGGCAATGATCGTTTGCTTGGCGGAACAGGAAACGACACATTAAACGGTGGTTCCGGAGACGATACTTATCTTTGGAATTGGGGTGACGGAATGGATACGATTTCCGATACCGGCAACCATGATAAAATCTCCTTTGGTGACGGCATTACATATAGCGATCTTAAGTTCCGCCAAGAAGGGGGAAATTTAAGAATTACTGTCAAAAATAATGAAAATCAGGGAATGTTAATCAATGGCTTTTTCTCTAGCTTGGATTATAAAATTGAAGATTTGTATTTTCAAGACGGTTCAATTGTCCATTTATCCGAAATTCCGCTGACATTACATCAGCTAAATACAGATGAAACTATTAACCTTACCGGAAACGGCGATACTGTATATGCTAATGGCGGAGACGACAGAGTCAACGGCGAACAAGGCAATGATACGATTTTCGGTGGTGACGGCAATGATAATATCTACGGAAATTCCGGAAATGATGTAATTTCCGGTGGAAAAGGTGATGACACGATAGATGGCGGAAATGGCGCTGACACTTATATTTGGAATCTGGGAGATGGTTTAGATACTATAGCTCAGGTTTCTAGTGAAGACATTATAAAATTTGGTCCGGGTATTACATTTGACAATCTCTCATTCCGTAATGACAATGGTGATCTGCGTATCTATATAAATGACGATGATACTCAGGGCGTCATTTGTAAAAATTTCTTTGGTAATGATAGTTATAAATCGAAGCAAATCATTTTTAATGATGGAACATCTTTCGCATTGCCTACTTCACCATTAACCCTAACCCAGAAAAACACCAGCGAAACAGTCACAGCTACCATATATAATGATACAATTTATGCTAATGGCGGTGCAGATACAGTTCACTCTGACCAAGGAGATGATGTGATTTATGGCGGTGCCGGATTCGATTCCTTCTATGGTGAAGATGGAAATGATACTTTAATCGGTGGTACAGGAAGCGACTACATGGAAGGTGGAGCAGGAGACGATACTTATATATATAATGTTGGTGACGGTTTAGATACAATTTATGATTATGAAAACAGCTCAAGCACCGGTAAAAACGATAAAATTAAGTTTGGAGAGGGAATAGAATTTTCTGACTTAACTTTCCGCAGAGAAGGAAACAGCTTAATAATAACCTTGTTTGGCGACATTACTCAAGGCATCACAATTAAGGAACATTTCAACAGTAATTATAGTATTGAATATTTAGAATTTGCTGATGGAAGTATTAAAAATTTGACTGAAATGGGGTTCGCTTTTCAACAGACTGATGGTCATGATAACATTACCGGTACAATTTACAATGATATCATCTACGGAAATGGTGGTAATGACACAATTTCCGGAGGCAATGGAAACGATACCCTCGTCGGAGGCAAAGGGAATGATTCTCTAAAAGGTGAAGTCGGAGATGATACTTATATCTGGAATTCAGGGGACGGTTTTGATACCATTACAGAAGCTTCAGGAACTGATAAGATTGTCTTCGGTGAAGGTATCAGCTTTGAGAATTTGACTTTCGAACGTGATGGAAACAATCTTAATATCTATGTCAATAATAACAAAAACCAAGGTATTCAAATTTATAATTACTTTTATAGCAGCAGCTATCATGTTGAAACTTTGGAGTTTACCGATGGTACTGTCAAAAATCTGACAGAAATGGGGTTCACTTTCCAACAATCAGACCAAGATGATAATATTACCGGTACAGGTTATGATGATGCTATCTATGGAAATGGTGGTAATGACACAATTTCTGGAGGAAATGGAAACGATATCCTCGTCGGAGGCAAAGGGAATGATTCTCTAAAAGGTGAAGCCGGAGATGATACTTATATCTGGAATTCAGGGGATGGTTTTGATACCATTACAGAAGCTTCAGGAACAGATAAGATTGCCTTTGGTGAAGGCATTAGCTTCGAGAATTTAACTTTTGAACGTGACGGAAACAGTCTTAACATCTATGTCAATAATGACAAAACTCAAGGCATTCAAATTTATTACCACTTTTATAGCAGCGGATATAATATTGAAACTCTGGAGTTCGCTGACGGTTCGACGGTTAATCTCACGCAAATTGGATTAACGTTCAATCAGCATGATGGTTCGGAAAACATTTCCGGCACAAATTATGATGATATCATTTATGCTGCAGGCGGTGATGATACGATAAATGCCCAAAATGGAAATGATACCATCTATGGCGGATCTGGTAATGACACAATTAGTGCCGGTAATGGCAATGATATCCTTGTTGGTGGTACAGGTAACGATAAATTGAACGGTGAAGCAGGAAATGATACTTATATCTGGAATTTAGGGGATGGTTTTGATACCATAACAGAATCTTCCGGAACAGATAAAGCCGTCTTCGGTGAAGGTATCAGCTTCGAGAATTTAACTTTCGAACGTGACGGAAACAGTCTTAACATCTATGTCAATAATGACAAAACTCAAGGTATTCAAATTTATAATTACTTCTATAGTAGTAGTTATAACGTTGAAACTCTGGAGTTTGCTGACGGTTCGACGGTTAATCTCACGCAAATTGGATTAACGTTCAATCAGCATGATGGATCGGAAAACATTTCCGGCACAAATTATGACGATATCATTTATGCCGAAGGTGGTGACGATACAATAAATGCCCAAAATGGGAACGATACCATCTATGGCGGTTCCGGCAATGATTCAATTGATGCCGGTAACGGTAATGATATCCTTGTTGGTGGTACTGGCGACGATTCCTTAAATGGTAATGCAGGTAACGACACCTATATTTATAACCTCGGAGATGGTTTTGATATTATTACTGATAGTGCCGGAACGGATAAAGTCAAATTTGGTGAAGGCATAAATTTTGAAGACTTAAAATTCACAGCAGATGGTAATAATCTTAATATTTATATTAATGATGATAAGACACAAGGCTTTCAAATTTATAATTATTTTTATAGTGACAGCTATAAAATTGAAACTCTGGAGTTCGCCGATGGTTCAACAATAAATCTTTCTCAAACAGGTCTGACACTTAACCAGCATAATGGTTCGGAAAACATTTCCGGTACGAATTATGACGATATCATTTATGCCGCAGGCGGAGATGATACGATAAGCGCTCAAAATGGGAACGATACCATCTATGGCGGATCCGGTAATGACACAATTGATGCCGGTAGCGGTAATGATATTCTTATTGGAGGCACTGGTAACGATTCCCTAAATGGTAATGCAGGAGATGATACTTATATCTGGAATTTAGGGGACGGATATGATATTATAACGGATGGAGCTGGAACTGATAAAATAAAATTTGGTGAAGGCATCAGTTTCGATGATTTAAAGTTTGCTTATGATAATAATTCATTATGTATTTTTATCAACAATGATAAATCTCAGGCGATTCAAATCAATAGTTTTATGTCAAACAGCAATTACAAAATTGAACAACTGGAATTTTCAGACGGAACAATAAAAAATTTATCAGAAATGGGATTGACTTTCACCCAATATGATAGTTCTGAAAATATTATCGGTACAGCCTACGATGATATCATTTATGGTAATGACGGTAATGATACATTAAATGGTGGAAATGGAAATGACACATTATCTGGTGGTACTGGCCATGATAGCTTAAATGGCGGTGCCGGAGATGATACCTATATATGGAACCTGAATGATGGTATTGATACAATCAATGATTCCGAAGGAACTAATAGAATTAAGCTAGGAACAGGTATTGTCGTGGGTGATTTGTCCTTTGCCCAAGTTGGCAGTAATTTGCGAATCATTGTCAAAAATAATCCATCACAAGGATTAATTATTGAAAATTATTACAACAATAATGACAGATATAAAATTGGCACAATTGAGTTTGCAGATGGTTCAGAAGCTTCTATCGCCGATCTCCTTGGTAATTTGGTTTCCCTGCCCGATCAGATAATTGAAGGTACCGCTGATGATGATATTCTGACCGGCGGTAACGGTAATGACACAATCAATGCCGGAGACGGTTATAATGACATTACCGGCGGCAAAGGCAACGACACCTTAAATGGTGGCTATGATAAGGATACATATTATTATAACCTTGGAGATGGTTATGATGTTATTTCTGACCCTTATGGTCGCGATAAAATTGTTTTTGGTGAAGGTATTTCTTCAGCAAATTTGATTTTGCAAAAAGATGGAAATGACTTATTCATTAGTATAAAAGGTCATGACAATGACAGTATCCGCATTTTACGGCATTTTTATAATGATGACCGTAAGATTGAACAGCTTGAGTTTGCTGATGGTTCAACCCTGAATTTGTCTAAAGGCGGGCTTATCTTTAATGGAACAGAACAAGGAGATAATATTAGCGGCACAATCTATAATGACACTATATATGGCGGCGATAGCAACGATACCATCAATGGTGAAGATGGAGCCGATATCATTTCAGGAGGTAAAGGTAATGATGTTATCAATGGCGGTGTTGGAGAAGATACCATTATCTGGAACTTAGGAGATGATCTGGATACTGTCTCTTTCTCGAATATTGACCACCTTAAGTTCGGAGAAGGCATTACTTTTGAAGATTTAACCTTCTACGAAGAAGGAAATAACCTCAGAATAGTTGTTAAAGGAGATATGGAACAGGGGGTTATTTGTCAAAGTTTCTTTTACGACAATAATAATAAACCCGAAGATATTATCTTCGCGGATGGTTCTAAGTTTTCCTTTAAAAATTCTGAATTAATTATTCACCATGGAGATAATTCGGAAAGTATCTCAGGAACGGATTATGCGGATACTATTTACGGCGGTCAAGGCAATAACAACATTTCTGGTGGAAATGGTAATGATATTATCTATGGTGAGGATGGTGATGATACTATCTCCGGAGGGAATGGAACAGATACCATCATCGGAGGAAAAGGTAATGATATCATAGATGGAGGAACAGATGTCGATACCTTTATCTGGAACTTAGGTGATGACCTTGATACCATTAGTGCAACAAATATTGATATTTTGCAGTTTGGTGAAGGCATATCCAAAGACGATTTGACTTTCCGCTGCGAAGGAAACAATCTCCGCATTGTTGTTAATAACGACGAAACACAAGGTATTATTCTAGTTAATTTCTTTTACAATAACACCAATAAACTGAATGACATAAGGTTTGCCGACGGAAGCACATTTAATCTGGCAACGTCAGGTCTGACATTGGATCAGCATTTCTCTAGTGGTAACACAATTACCGGAACAGATTATGATGATACCATAAATGCACAGAACACATACTCCGTAACCATTAATGCCGGAAATGGAAGTGATGATATTACTGCTGGTGATAGCAATGATACTATTAATGCCGGAAACGGTAATAATATCATGCGCGGAGGTAAAGGAAATGACAGCCTAAGCGGAGGCAATGGAGACGACACATATATCTATAATATAGGTGACGGATTTGATGTTATAAATGATTCTCAAGGCAGTGATAAAATCATTTTCGGAACAGGTATTTCTAAAGATAATTTAACATTTACCCAAAAAGGAAATTCTTTAGTCATAACATTAAATCAGGATACTTCTCAAGGAATTGAAATTGCTAATTATTATTATCAGGTATCTAATCAAATTGAAGAACTTCTATTCTCTGATGGCTCCAGTTTATTGTTACCGCAGATAGATATGGTTCTACAACAGGGAGAAGAAGGCGAAACTATCAGTGGAACCAATAGCAATGAAACGATTTATGGCAACGGAGGAAACGATACCATAAATGGTGGTTATGGTAATGATATCATCATTGGCGGCCAAGGCAACGATACCCTAAATGGCGGCGGAGATAGTGATACTTATGTTTACAATCTCGGAGACGGTTTAGATACAATTACGGATAATGCCGGCAGCAATAAGATTGTCTTTGGTGAAGGTATTTCCCAGAGTAATCTTGGTTTCACTCAGATTGGCAATAGTTTGTTAATCTATCTGAATGGTGATAAAAATCAGGGAATTATGGTCAATAACTTTTTCTACGATGACGCCCATAAAATAGGCGAAATCCATTTTGCTGACAATTCGGTATTTTATCTCTCAGAGACTGGATTAACATTAGATCAGTCAGACAGAACAGATAATATGACCATAAGCGGAACTGATTATGATGATACCATTACCGGCGGTTCTGGCAACGATACTATCAATGCTGGTGATGATGACGATGTTCTCATTGGTGGCAAAGGTAATGATACCTTAAACGGCGGCTATGGACGAGATACATATATCTATAACCTGGGCGATGGTGCCGATATCATTAATGAGACCAGAGGTAATGACAAAATCAAATTTGGTACGGGAATAACCCAAGATGATTTAACCTTTACCCAGGAAGGAAACAATCTGAGAATCCTGATTGGCGATGATCCGTATCAAAATATTCTGATTAATAATTTTTACAGCAATGTAAATAATCAGGTCGAAACACTCCAGTTTGCCGATGGTTCAAGCTTTAACCTCTCAACTCAGGGCTTAACGCTGCAACAGACCAATGCAGATGATACTGTTAACGGAACGTATTATAACGATGTCATTTACGGAAACGGCGGTCACGACACAATTAACGCCAGTGAAGGTAATGACACGATTGTAGGAGGCATCGGTAACGATATCCTGAATGGAGGAAACGGCGATGATGCCTACGTTTACAATCTCGGTGATGGTTTCGATACCATCAGCGAAACCGGTGGAACGGACAAGATTGTTTTTGGCGAAGGAATTACCCAAAATGATTTGTCCTTTGAACAGATCGGTAACGATTTGAAGATTTCTGTCAATGGTAAGGATGACAAAGGAATTCAGATTAATGATCAGTTTGGTTCATCCTCTAATAAAGTCGAAATCATAGAGTTCCATGATGGCAACACGCTGAATATCAGTAATGCCGATCAGCTGATACAGGCGATGAACAGCTTCAGCGTCAGTAATTCAGCTTCGACGGATACCCTGTCCAATCCGACACAGGATGTCAGCGATATGTACTCTCTAGCGGTCAGTCAGGATTTGACCAGAAAAGCAATCTAATCAACCAAGCATTATCCGGTTATCAAGAAGAACTTGATAACCGGATAATCTGAAGTCTAAAAAGAAACTGAAAGTGACAAATTCCATGCAAGAAATAAAACAAAAATTTATACCTGTTGACAAAGAATTGTCGTATAAGAATAATCAAAAGTTTTATCCACAGGCTCAAAACAAGTACTACTAATGATTTAAGAAGAAACATGACAAGACATTAACAGAACAAAAAAATAATTTTCTTGCATAATTAAAATTATAGAGTGAAACTAATAACAAAATTACTCTTAATGAGAGAGGGCGTAATGAACTATTATACGGAACAGTCGATTAATGACCATCTCCATGGACTACCTCCTTCGGACATTGTTTCAGGTGTTTCGTTCATTTCGGCTGCTTTTCAGATTTTTTTAACATCAGCAAACCTTTGCCTGCTTATCAGACAAAGGTTTTGTTATATAAATAAAAGTTTTTAATTTGGAGGAAAAATGAAAATAACAAAATTATTAATTATGGCCATAATTCTTTTCAGCATTAATAAAGTTCAAGCGCAAAATACAGCATCTCAAATCAGCGATGAACAGGCTCACGAGATTGTGTTTAAAGGTACCCCTGATGATGTTAGAAAGCTTGTTCAAAGTGGATATAACGTAAATAAAGTTTATCTCTGTAATACTTTATTAAATGTAGCCGTAAGGAGTTCTGCCCGTGGAACAAATGCACGAAAACACCCAACATATGCGTTAGAAAAAATTAAAATATTGGTCAATGCTGGAGCAGATGTAAATTTAATTCCTTGTCCTAACTTGTCAATGCCTCCATTACATTGGGCTGTTTCTCTTCCTCAGGAACTTAAATATCTTGAAGTTGACGCAAATAAGATAATTGATGAAAAAATAAAAAATAAAATTGGGGAATGTAATTTTCCTGGAATTGTTTCTAAACCCTGCGAAGAAGTTACCCCAGAGGAAAGAAAAAAAATCAAGATAGCTGTCAAAGATGCAATGCAATTAGCATATAATACATTTTCTCCATATTTTATGGAAATTATAGATTTTCTGGCTACAAATGGAGCAGATATCAATTTGAAAGCAGGAACATTAGAAACTGCACCATTGCATATAGCTGCAACAAATCCACAGGAAATAACATTAGCTCCATTACAATATTTAATAAAGAAAGGGGCGAATCTTAATATTCAAGATAAAGACGGAAATACCCCTTTATTTTGGGCATATGGGCTAAGAAATGATAGTGCTGTAGATGTTTTAATTAAGTCAGGAGCTGATGCAACAATTACAAATAGACAAGGGGCTATTTATAAAGATGTAGAAGGTAAAAACATAAGAGGCTTCATGGATGTACAAGGAAATATGATATTTAATGAATTCTAACATCAGCAAACCTTTGCCTGCTTATCAGACAAAGGTTTTATTATATAAATAAAAGTTTTTAATTTGGAGGAAAAATGAAAATAACAAAATTATTAATTATGGCCATAATTCTTTTCAGTGTTAATAAAGTTCAAGCGCAAAATACAGCATCTCAAATCAGCGATGAACAGGCTCATGAGATTGTGCTGCATGGCACTCCTGCTGAAGTACAACGGTTAGTTAATAATGGATATGACATTAACAGGACATATCATTGTAATACATTACTAAATACCGCAATTAAAAGTGCCGCGAAGGGAGAACATGCTGCGGACTATCCTTCCTATGCGATTGAAAAAGTAAAAATTTTAGTAAATGCAGGAGCGAATGTAAACCAACAGGCTTGTCCAAATATATCTATGTCTGCTTTAAATTGGGCAGTAAGTCTTCCTTTACAAATGCAAAATACAGAAAAAGAAATAATAAAAGTGACAAATGATTATATAGATTCAGGAGCAGTACAATGTAATTTATTAGGTATAATCTCTAAACCTTGTAAAGAGATCACAAACGAAGATAGAAAAAAAATAGAGAAAGATGTTAAATCAGCATACAAAGTAATGAATAAACAGTTAGTACCATATTATATGGAGATTGTAAGTTATTTAGCCGATAACGGAGCCAAAATAAATGGGAATAATGACGATGGACATAAAATGTCACCACTGCATATTGCGGCAATGAATCCTGAAGAAATAACATTAGAACCTCTAAAGTATTTAATAACCAAAGGTGCAAATGTAAATCAGAAGGATGAAACGGGAAATACTCCTTTATTTACAGCTTATGGTTTTAAAAATAAAGTATCTGTTGAATTATTAATAAAAGCAGGTGCCGATATTAATATTAAGAATAATTTGGGAGCCTTTTATAAAGATGTTACAGGGATGAGGATGGTCGATTCATTGAATGGAATCAAAAAATCAGAACATGAATATTAATGGAGGATATAGATATGAACAAAGATGAAATTAAATCACAAATAGAGGACATTTTAAATTCATATAATTTAGATAAAGGATTTATAGACAGATTCGTATCAGATGAATTTATAAATGGAATGTATACACTAATACAGCAAGAACCACAAAACAATGATTTTTTAATTTTTATAAGATCTCTGTCTAATGAACAAAATTTAGTAACTATAGAAAACATAAGGTACAGAATTATTTCTGAGTTAGGATATAATAGTTATTTTTCTGATATTTGCAAATATATAACAGCTAATTGGAAAGTTGCAGAGTTAAATGAAAAAAATTTAAGTGTAGCTCTCCTTAAAGATTCTTCAGATGAAATAAGTCAAGAAGATATAGATAGAGGAAAATATATAATTGGCGCTGGACTAAAAATAATTAGAGCTGCACCGGCAGCAACAGCTGCATTAAATGATACAGCTTTATGGAGTAAATTAGTTATAGCTGTACATGAATGGTATATGGGAATGTATGACAAAGCAGAAAATTACTTTAATAGCTTTTTTAAACCAAACTGTAGAAAGGATATGTATGACAAGTTTTCTTCTGCCGGAGAGCAAGCATCACCGCTGGTAATTGACTTAGATGGAGATGGTACTGTTGAGACTAATAAAGAAAATTCTACAGTCCATTTCGATCATGATAATAATGGCTTTGCTGAAAGTACCGGCTGGGTTGGTAAGGATGATGGATTGCTGGTTAGAGATATAAATGGAAATGGACAGATTGATAATGGAACGGAGTTGTTTGGTAATAACTCCGTTCTTTCGTCTGGAGAAAAAGCTGCTAACGGTTTTGAAGCGTTGGCTGATTTGGATTCCAACAATGATGGTGTTTTTAACAGTTCCGATACGGCATGGGACGATGTAAAAGTATGGAAAGATTCCAACGGGAACGGCATTGTTGATGAAGGCGAATTGCTGACTCTAACGCAAGCAGGTGTCAGTGGTATTAATTTGGATTACCAAGATTCGACAACTACTGATGAAAATGGTAATCAGCACAACCAAACCGGAACATTTATCAAAGCAGATGGAACAACTGGTTCGATTCATGATGTTTGGTTTGATGCTGACTATGCAGATACAGTAAATAAAGTAGAAATAACAATTCCGGATAATATTAAAGATATGCCCAACATTTCAGGATTCGGTAATGTCTGTTCTTTGCAAGAAGCCATGGCTCAGGATGAAAGTGGAGAATTAAAAGCCCTAATTGAACAATACATGACAGAAACGAATGCAGCAGTCCGTAAGGGAATGATTGACAAAATCATTTTCCACTGGACAGGAGTTCAAGATATTGATCCACTTAGCCGTAAACCAAGTTATTTCGCCGATGATAATAATCCACTTGAAGATGCCCGTTACCTAGAAGTATTAGAACGATTTCTCGGAGAAAAATATTCTAATCGTTATTGGTTTGGACGTGAAGATCAAAATCCACATGAACAGGCCGCAAAATATCTGTTGCAGGGTTATGACATTTTAGCTGCATATGTTTCTAACGAATTAGAAGCTCAGACACATTGCAAAACACTCCTTGAAAATATCAAGCTGACATGGAATGAAGAAACTCAGGTTTGGGATATTGATATTTCCGGCGCCGTCAATATTTTAAATAGTTTGGCAGAAACAAATCTTGATAGCGCAATTGCTACCTTACATTTTTTGGAAGATATTATCGAACAACAAAATATGATGGTTGATGCGATTAATACCGCTTTTCAAAATCAAGCTACTGAAACTAATAACTTACAAGAATATTATTTAAATTTTGGTAAGCTGGAAAACAAAATCAGCAATGGAAGTGATATTATTTATGGTACGGATGACGATAACTATATCAATGGCTTGGCCGGCAATGATAAAATATATGGTGAAAATGGCAACGATACATTAATCGGTGGCACAGGAAATGATTATCTGGTCGGAGGGAATGGTTCTGATACTTACTTTTTTGAAGGATCTTGGGGGAAAGATTCTATTGATAATTCAAGCACAGATGAAAAAGGGACAAACCCAGATAAAATTTTGTTTGGCGAAGGAATCAGTCCATCAGATGTAACAATTTTAAGACGAGCAAATGATCTAATTCTCAGTTTGCACAACGGCGCGGATACCGTAACTGTTTATGGTTATTTCTTGGAAGCAGGAACAACAACAAATACGGTTGATACAATTGAGTTTGCAGATGGAACTGTTTGGGATTATGAACATGTTCGGGTTGCATGGAATGCTGCTCCTGTTTCAGTCGGCGGTTTTGTAACTATCAGCGGAACAAATGGCAATGATAAAATAAGCGGAACATCTGGAGGCGATTTCTTAAGTGGTGAAAAAGGAGATGATACTATTAATGCCAATGCCGGTAATGATGTTATTTATGGCGGTGCCGGTAATGATAAATTGAACGGTGGTGCTGGCGACGATACTTATATCTGGAACCTGGGAGATGGTCTGGATACCATTTATGACGCCGGAAATAATGATACAATTTCTTTTGGTGATGGGATTTCTTTCAGCGATTTAGCATTTCAATGTGTAAACAACAGTGATTTGAAGATTTTTATTAAAAATAATCCTAATCAGGGCATAATTATTCAGGATTTTCTTACCAGCAATTTGAATTACAAAATTGAAGAATTGACTTTTATTGATGGCTCCCAAGTTCATTTATCAGAAATTGCTTTAACTCTGAAGCAACTAAGTACAGGAGAAACGATTACCGGAACAGACTTTGGTGATACAATCTATGCCAATGGTGGAAATGATACCGTTAATGCCGGAAATGGTAATGATACGATTTACGGTGGAGCTGGATTCGATACCATAAAAGGAGAAAACGGTAACGACATTTTAATTGGCGGTACAGGAAATGACCGCTTAGAAGGTGGTGCCGGGGATGATACTTATATCTACAATATCGGAGATGGTCTGGATACTATTTATGATTACCAAGGTAGCTCAACAGAAGGTAAGAATGATAAAATAAAATTTGGCGAAGGCATTACCCCTTCAGATGCTATTTTCTCTAGAAAAGGCGATAACTTAGTTATAACCTTGTTCAATGACATAAGTCAGGGAATTATAATTCAAGACTTTTTTAGTAATGAACATTATCAAGTTGAAAAACTAGAATTTATTGATGGAACCATTACCGACTTAACTACAGGTTTAACATTACAGCAAAGTGATGGACATGATAAAGTCTCCGGAACATCATATGACGATATTATTTATGGGAACAGAGGAAATGATACCATAAATGGTGAAAGTGGTAACGACATATTAATTGGTGGCAAAGGCAATGATAACCTTTCTGGAGGTAATGGCAATGATACTTATATCTGGAACTTTGGAGACGGTTTTGATCGTGTTACTGATACTGCTGGGAATAATATCATCCAATTTGGTGAAGGGATAACTTTAGAAAATCTGACCTTTGAACGGAGTAATGAGAACGATTCGACAAACGGGAACGATTTATACATTTTTGTAAATGGAGATAGAAATCAGGGAATAAATTTATATAATTTCTTCGGTTCTACGGCATATCAAAACTTCAGCCTCAAATTCGCCGATGGATCAACATTTATCCCTAAAGACAGTGGTTTTGATTTTACTTTGCCGGAAGGCCAAATAAAATTAAATGATTTTAACCATAATGATATACTGGCTGGAAACGACCAAGATAACACTATAAATGGTAGCAGTGGCAACGATATTTTAATTGGCGATAAAGGAAATGACAACCTTTCTGGAGGTAATGGTAATGATACTTATATTTGGCATCTCGGAAATGGCTTTGACCGTATCACAGATAGTTCCGGGAACAATATCATCCAGTTTGGTGAAGGGATAACTTTAGAAAATCTGACCTTTGAACGGAGTAACAAAGATGCCTCGACAAATGGGGATGATTTGTACATTTTTGTAAATGGAGATAGAAATCAGGGAATAAATTTATACAATTTCTTCGGTTCGTCATCATACCAAAACTTTACCCTCAAATTCACTGATGGTTCAACATTTATCCCAAAAGACAATGGCTTTGATTTTGCTTTACCCGAAGGCCAAATAACATTAAATGGTTTTAATCATAATGATATATTAACTGGCAACAGCCAAAATAATACCATCAACGGCAATAATGGAGATGATGTTCTTATTGGTGGTAAAGGCAACGATACTCTTAAGGGAGGAAATGATAATGATACCTATGTTTGGAACTTTGGAGATGGTTTTGATTATATCAGTGATAGTTCCGGGAACAATATCATCCAGTTTGGTGAAGGGATAACTTTAGAAAATCTGACCTTTGAACGGAGTAACAAAGATGATTCGACAAACGGGGACGATTTATACATTTTTGTAAATGGAGATAGAAATCAGGGAATGAATTTATATAATTTCTTCGGTTCCACTGTATATCAAAACTTCAGCCTCCAATTCGCCGATGGATCAACATTTATCCCTAAAGATAGTGGTTTTGATTTTGCTTTGCCAGAGGGACAAATTGTATTGGATGGGTATAGCCATGCTGATACTCTGACTGGAAATAGTCAAGACAATACCATAAATGGCAGTAGCGGAAATGATATTCTTATTGGCGGCAGAGGCAATGATATCCTTAAGGGAGGAAATGATAATGATACCTATGTTTGGAACTTTGGAGATGGTTTTGATTATATCAGTGATAGTTCTGGAAATAATATTATCGAATTTGGTGAGGGAATAGCCTTAGAAAACCTAACCTTTGAAAGAAGCAACAAAAACGATTCGACAAATGGAAATGATTTGTACATCTTTGTAAATGGTGACAGAAACCAAGGAGTGCAGATATGCAATTTCTTTGGTTCACCTTCATATCGAAACTTTACCCTCAAATTTTCAGACGGTTCAACATTTGTACCTAAAGATAATGGCTTTACTCTTGCTTTGCCTGAGGGACAAACTGTATTAGATGGGTATAGCTACGCTGATATCCTTACCGGCAATAGCCAAGATAATACCATCAACGGCAATAATGGAGATGATGTTCTTATCGGCGGTAAAGGCAACGATACTCTTAAGGGAGGAAATGGTAACGATATCTATATCTGGAATCAGGATGATGGTTTTGATTACCTCAGTGATGCTTCTGGAACTAATGTTATTCAGTTTGGCGAAGGAATAAGCTTAGAAAACCTGACTTTTGAAAGAAGCAGTGAGAATGATTCGACAAATGGAGATGATTTGTACATCTTTGTAAATGGCGACAGAAACCAAGGAATGCAGATATGCAATTTCTTTGGTTCACCTTCATATCGAAACTTTACTCTCAAATTTGCCGATGGAACAACACAGGCCTTGTCAACGGATTTACCATTATCCCAGTTGCCGGAAGTAAATTTGACTCTCAATGGCACGGCTGATGATGATATATTAACCGGAGGAATTGGAAATGATATTATCAATACCGGTGACGGTTATAATGATATTACCGGAGGCCAAGGTAATGACACAATAACCGGAGGTTATGACCGGGATACTTATTATTACAACCTCGGTGATGGATTTGATACAATTATAGATCCTAACGGCAAAGACCAAATTATCTTTGGCGAGGGAATTTCCAAGGATGATTTAAGATTCCGCAGAAACGGCAATGATTTGTGGCTGATTATCAATAATGACCTTGCCCAAGGAATGAAACTGGTTAATTTCTTTGCTTCGGATGATAACAAAATCGAAACACTTAAATTTGCCGATAACAGTTCTGTAAATCTGGCTACTGCAGGCTTGACTTTAGATCAATGGGATACCGATGACAATATTACTGGAACATCCTATGATGATGTTATTTATGGTAATAATGGAAAAGATACTTTGTCTGGCGGAAGCGGTAAAGATATCTTAATTGGCGGCCATGGAAACGACACACTCTATGGCGGAGCCGGTAATGATACATATCGCTGGAACAGTGGTGACGGTTTTGATACCATAGAAGATAATTCCGGACAGAATTCGGTTGAATTTGGAGACGGCATTGATTTTGATGATTTAACCTTCACGAAGATTGGCGAAAATCTTTATATAACAATCAATAACAATCCTACGGAAGGTCTTAACTTATCAAAGTTCTTCAACAATGACAGCTATAAGAACTTTACCCTGAAATTTAAAGATGGAACTCAGCATATCTTAAACGAAAATGGCCTAACTTTCAGTCAGGGAGATACTTTTGATACCATTAATGGCACCAACTTTAATGATGTTATCTATGCCAACGACGGTAATGATACAGTTAATGCTTTGGCCGGAAACGATACAGTTTACGGAGGAAAAGGCAACGATATTATTGACGCTGGAAACGGCAATGATACATTGGTTGGCGGCGAAGGTAACGATACATTAGCCGGTGGTGTTGGTGATGATACATATATTTATAATCTCGGTGATGGTTTTGACACAATTTCTGACACTGATGGGACGGACAAAATTGTCCTCGGTACCGGCATCACGGCAGATATGCTGTCATTCAGCCGGGAAGGCAATGATTTGCGAATTATTATCAATAATGACAAATTGCAGGGTTTCTTACTGAAAAATCAGTTCGCTGCCGGTACCTCAAAAATCGAAAGTATTGAGTTTGCAGATGAAAGCACATTAAGCCTGATTAATAAAGGATTTACCCTTAATCAGAACAATATTGACGAGACAATTTCCGGCACGGATTTTAATGATACGATTAATGCTGCTGCCGGCAATGATACGGTCAATGCCGGTGAAGGTGATGATACCATTACCGGAGGATTGGGCAACGATAATCTGAACGGCGGAAACGGAGATGACACTTATATATATAATATGGGTGACGGCTTTGATACGATTACGGAAACATCCGGAGCTGATAAAATTGTTTTAGGAACGGGAATTGCCCTTGAAAATCTCAGATTTATCAGAGAAGGAAACAATCTCCGTATCTTGATAAATAATAATGTAGATCAAGGTTTTCTGCTGGTTAATCAGTTCGCCGGTGCCGATACGCGCATTGAGCAGCTCCAGTTTGCCGATAATTCGGTACTGGATTTAGTTAATGATTCTCTGACATTTGAACAATATAATGGCGGAGAAACCATCAACGGGACTGATAATGATGATACCATCTACGGTAGAGGTGGCAATGACACCATTGATGCTGGTGATGGTGATGATACGATTGTTGGTGGGATCGGAGATGATACGCTCAGCGGCGGTTATGGACGAGATACTTATATCTATAATCTTGGAGACGGCGCCGATACAATCAACGAAACTCGAGGTAATGATATAATCAAATTTGGTGCAGGAATAACCCAAGATGATTTAACCTTTACCCAAGAAGGAAACAATCTGAAAATTTTGATTGATAATGATCCTTATCAAAGTATTTTGATTAATAATTTTTACAGTAATGTTAATAATCAGGTTGAAAAGCTCCAATTTGCCGACGGTTCAACGTTTAACCTGTCAACACAGGGATTGACCTTAACCCAAAATAATGGTGACGAAACCATTAATGGTACGGGATATAATGATGTTATCTACGGAAATGGCGGTCATGACACTATCAACGCCGGAGAAGGTAATGACACAATTGTTGGAGGTATCGGCAATGATATTCTTAATGGAGGAAACGGCGATGATACCTATATTTACAATTTAGGTGATGGCTTCGATACCATCACTGAATCCGGAGGCAATGATAAGATTGTCTTTGGTGAAGGTATCAGCCAAAGTGACCTGTCGTTTGAGAAAATAGGCAACGACCTGAAAATCTCCATCAATGGCAATGAAGTTAAGGGAATCCAGATAAATGACCATTTCCGTTATGACAGTTCCAAAGTCGAAACCATAGAGTTCCATGACGGTTCCACGCTTGATATCAGCAATGCTGATCAGCTGATACAGGCGATGAACAGCTTCAGCGTCAGCAATTCGGCTTCGACAGATATCCTGTCTAATCCGACTGAGGATGTCAGTGATATGTATTCTCTGGCCGCCAGTCAGGATTTGACCAGAAAAGCAATCTAAATAAAGAAAGTATTTAAACGACAAAAAGCCCCCTACTCCGTAGAGCAGGGGGCTTTTTCAGGTGCAAAGGTCATCATAGACCAGATTGTTGCGGTCAATCTGGTCTATGGTTTCCTGAGTGTCATGGTCATAATCAGCAAAAATCGGTTCATAGATCTGGCAGAATTCAAGGTCGGCGATATTTGTCGTGCAGCCGCTTAATCCGCTCAGACTCAAAACGAGTATTGCGAGCCACGTTCGCTTGATGTATCGCATTGAGCTGTCCTTTCTGTTTAGTGTCGATTTGTTTAATCTTTTCATCTTTTCGGCCCAGCCAGTAAAGCAAAAGACCAACTCCGGCAATAATCCAGGCCTTAAATTTGTTTAAAAATTCCGCCATAGTACCAGTCCTTTACATTAAAGTTAGGGCAAGACTTATACCGGCATAACTCATAATGTCCGAATACTTCTGAACCGGGGAAGAGTTTCCGATAGGAGCCGATAAGGTTTCTCAGCGAGACCAGCTGGGACGGTGTGAATTCCCGGCGGCCAATCAGGCAAATGCCAATGCTGTTTTCATTATAACCTTTGCAATGAGCGCCGATCTGAGCCAGAGGACGTCCGTTTTCAATCGTTCCGTCCAATCTGATGACATGATGGTATCCGCAGCATTGCCAGCCGCGTTCCTTATGCCAGCGGTCAATATCTTTAATGGTAAAGTCTTTGCCATCCGGGGTATCTGCGCAATGAACAATGATTTTATCAATTTTTCTCAGTGCCATGATGACCTCCTTTGATTGTGTATCCATCAATTTTGATACCGGCCAAATCCCCGTTAAACGAGGCAGAAGCCTGTTCCAGGTCGAACTCAATAGCGTTCAAAACCGCATAAATACAGAGGTTGAGGTAATTGTAGTTGCCGTTGAAGCGGGTCAGCATAAAGGTTAAAGCTTTAATATCTCCGGCCGAAACCTTGTTATAAGCCCGAATAATATGTTTGATTTTATCTTTGGCGATTCCTTGGAATTTGCACCAAGCCGTAAATTCCGCCTGCCATTTTTGACGGGTAGCATCCAATTTGGATGTCTGATATTCAGACGAAGCAGCTGTGTCAACAGACAGCTTTTTCTGCTTAATGTCATCCAATTCCTGTTTTTTCCAAAGGTAATAGCTGCGCAGGATTTTTTCTGCCAACCGATTGAACAGGATGTTTTTGGCGTAATCATCGGCAAAATGATGTTTGTTTCCGGAAAAAATAAGAATGTCCTTTTCCCATTCCGAGAGCATCATTTTGGTGCTGTCAATCTTGCCGGTGAAAATGTTACAGGGGATTTTCACGATTTTTTTGATAAGCAGCAAGAAAACAGCGGCCATAAAAACCAAGATAAGCGTAAAGATTTTGTTATGTTCCATGAAGGCAAAGAAATACTGCCAGACATTGGCGTCCAGATTTGTAATATCCATGTTTAATCCTTTATAATTGCGTTGATTTGAGTGACATATCCCGAATTAGAGAGTTCGTGAGTAGCCGATTTGATGATCCATTCGCCATTGGCAGCTTGGGTCAAGTTGGAGATTTTTATGATGCTTTCAGCACAGATTGCCGTATTTCCGGCAACTGTCAGCTCAAGCTCATAAATGCCGCGAATAAGCGCCGCCAGTTTTGATTTGGCAATCCGCATCGCGGTTGTCGCCGAAGCATAGGTATGCGGAACACAAAAGCAGGGCTTTCCTTTTCCTGTGCGAACCGTGTCAAGGATGCCCTTCTTCTTGTCGTGATACTTAACTTCGACGCTGTTGATTTTGTTGCGTTCGGCGATTCTGATCCGCCAGCTGTTAATGTCTGTAACGTCCAGTTCCGTGGTTGGCATCGGCTTTTCTTCCTTTTTCGGAGAAATCGCCGTGCCGATCGGGGCTACAATCAGCTTGCCGTCAGCAGGTTTAACGTAAGAGTCAACCGTTTGCGCAACACGATTGAGAAATGCAAGGTCGCTTTCCTCTGTCTGGTCAATATGGTCAACAATAATCCCCTCAAGTCTTGGCGAGACCAGAGGGGACAGTTTGTTTTCTTTGGCTATGGCAGCCACCATGTCTGGGAAGGTTATGTCATGCCATGATCGGCTTTTAGGACTGACAATGCTTCCCAGATTACTTTTCTCAAAAGTGTCAGAAGAGCGGGCTGTAATGCTGATTTGGTTCGGCGGCCCGGAAAGTTCGACTTCGTCGACCATAAATTTGCCCATTTTAACCAGCGCATCCACGTCATAGCCGAGATAGACTTCCAGTTCAGCCCCGCGTGCTGGAACTTCGACCTGATCGTCATGATTGTCTATGACAATTGTCGCCGCGTCAGACACAAAGCCGATTTCATCCGTGATTGAAAGCCGGATTAACCGTTCTTTAATCAGTTCAGTGACATTATCATTATTGGCAAGAATTTTAAAAACCGGCTGCATTACCATAACCTGACAGTTTGGGTTGATTTTTTGTCGTTAATTTCCGGCAACTGGATTTTCAGTCCGGCCGGCAGCACGGGCGGCTGAAATCCTAGAAAATCGTTGGCTTCCAGCACTTTTTCGACTGTGCCGTCCAGATGTCCGTAAAAGCGGTAGCAGATGTCATCCAAAACGTCGCCGTCTTTGGTATTGTAAATAATCATAAGTATTTCCCGACCTTTTGCACAATTCCCATAATGCCGCGCTTCTTGTCATCGCCGTACTTCTTCAGATTTATGGTGAAGTCAATCCGCCGCGGCGTGCCGTCTTTGAAGAAAATCGTCTGATTCTCCTGTACGGAGGTGATACACCATTGCCCAAATGCAAAGCCGTAGCCGGAAATCAGCATCAGCGGTTTACCCTGCATTGCCGACGTCCGCATCAGATTGAGCTGCCGGAGCCCGCCGAAAAGCTGCGGATAAATGATCCCGTCCAAGCTGATTGTCTCGCTTCCGAACCCGGTAAATTGCAGAGACGGATTGGTGTTAATACGCTCCAATTCCGCCCATTTGTACTCATTTTGCCGTTTCAGAGCCTGATAGGACGCATTTTTAAGACAGAACCGGTAAGCACCGAGCAGCATCATATTGTCAATCGGTATTGAGGTTCTCAAGCGGCCGGTTTCATTTAGAATTGCCCCGACCACGCTTAAATCTACATTAACCATAGTTTAATGCCCTTTTTCTGCTTGCCATTTGGCGTTCTCGCTCATCCATCACGCGGCCGACTTCTCTGGCCAACATCGCTTCGTCCATGCCTTTGGCCGCGTTGACTGTGATATTGTTATGAACCGTCGTCCGGGCAGAATTGTCGTTGGCAATTGCCGCCTTAACCTTGCTGTTGAGCGGATCGATATTTTTTCCGACATCCGCAACAACGGCCTGACCGACTTCAGGCTGGCGTGCTGTCGCAGGGACAGCCTTTTTGTCATCATCACTGCCAAACAGCTTGTTCCATACGCTTCCGACTGCCTGTTTCAGTTTGGCAATCGGCTCGGTAACTTTTTTGATTTTTTCCCATACTTTCTGCGCTCCAGCAGAAATTCCTTCCCAGAGATTTACAAAAAATGCCTTAATCGGCTCCCAATATTTAATAATAAGCAAAGCCCCGGCAGCTATTGCTGTAATCGCCAAACCAATCGGATTTAAAAGTAAAGCCCGCCCCAAAAGTTTAACTCCCGTAACTGCCGCCGGAATAGCACCCTTGACCAGTGTCCAGAGTGTCATTCCAAACTGTTTGAACCCGCTTGCCAAAGCAATGGCTTTGTTTTTCAGCATTTGAGTCCATAAAAATCCCAAAAATGTCTTGAGTTTAAGGGCGACACTTGCTGCGGAAAGCCAAGCCCCTCGCACAAATGTAAAGGCGTATCCAACTGCAATTGCAGAAATTTTAAGACTGATTAAGCCAATAACGGTATAACCAATAGCTTTGCTTAGCTGAGGATGCTGTTCAGCCAGGGTACTAAGCTGATTTGCCCAGCCTGCGCCGTATCGCATAATTTCCGCTAACTGCGGCAAAAGAACAGAACTGAATGAAATGGCAATGCTTTCAGCGGCAGATAAAAATTCTTTATATGCGCCGATTGTTGTATTTTGCATTCGTTCTGCCATTTGCTGAGCTGCACCATTGGCATTCTTAACCTTAGTCAGGACCTCATCCAAACGTCCGGTCTGAATATGGTTAAAAATAGCCAATGCACCGGCAGAAGCTCTGTCGCCGAATACTGCTTTGACCGTTGACAGCTTTTCCTGATCGCTTGCATCTTTGAGAACAGCCCCCATATCTTTGAAGATATCAATCATAGAGCGCATATTGCCCTTATCATCAAAGATTTTAACGCCCATTTGTTTCAAATGAGCTTGAGTGAAAGCCGCTTGTTTAGCGACATCAGGCATTTCCTCTGCCGTCAAATGGAGTTCATTCCTCATTTTTTCTAAGGCTTTTGCCCCTTTGCCGACCGGAGCAGCCAATCGCAGATAGGCCGCACGGAGCATAGTACCTGACATCGTCGCCTGAATACCTGCATCGCCGAGCACGCCGGCCAGAGCTGCAGTTTCTTCCAATGTGCCGCCTACGGCTGCCGCTGCCGGAGCAGCATATTTCATGGTTTCTCCCAGCATTTCAACATTCACGTTTGTCGTTCGTGAAGTTTGGGCTAAAACATCAGCTACTCTGGTTGTTTCTTCAGCTTTGAGATTGAATCCGGTCAAGATATTGGAGGCAATATCTGCAGTTCTGCCCAGATCCATATTTCCGGCAATTGCTAGATTAAGTGCTGCCGGAGATGCTTTCAGGATCTGTTCTGTATTGAAACCTGCCATACCTAGAAACTGCATGGCCTCCGCAGCTTGAGCCGAGGTATATTGCGTTGTCCGGCCAAGCTCTCTGGCTTTATCGGATAATTTTTTGAACCCCTCACTGTCGGCAGCTTCATTAGTAATTGCGCCGACTTTAGCCATAGCATATTCAAAATCAACCGCCGGTTTCAAAGCCCCATACATAGTAAAGCCTAAAGCCACAGCATCGAACATCTGTCCGCGCAAGTCGGCACGCTTGGTTTTATTGACAGCCTTGGCATTTTCAATATTTTGAATTTGCTGTTGCTGTCTTCTAAGCGTATTGAGGGATCGATTTAACGAGGATGTTTCTGCAGATAAATTCCGGGTATCAATGCCGGCCTGCCGCAACGCGCTTCCCATTTCACGCGTCTGACGTCCTACCGTTTGGAAGGTTGTTTTGACCTTGTCAAAGTTTCTTTCGGCCTTTTTAATATCCTGAGACAGGCTTTTAGTCGGAGCTCCGACTGTATTCATCTCCTGTTTGAGGCGGTTCAGCCGTTCCCGTGCCTCTTTATAAGCCTGTCCGACTTGGTTCAAAGCACGGGATTGCTGTTTGTAGGCCTCAATTTGCGCCGCTTTTCCCTCTACGCTCTTTATCGTCGCTCCGAGTTTGGAGAGCTGTTTATCGGCAGTGGTAAAAGAATTTTTGAATGTACTGCCAAGTTTGGCTCCGATTAAGATTGATACTGCGGCTCTGGTATCAGCCATTATTTATACTTTCATAAAATTTAACGGCTTTTTCATACCAGCCGACAAAATCTTCCTCGTCCAAGTCCAAAATCTCGGACAAAGACCAGTGGGTAATGTGTGAGAGGGTTATTACGGCTTCTTGGAGGTCGCCCTTTATTTGAAAAAATCCAAATAAGCGCGCTGCAGAGCCTGATAGTCTTTCTCATCCAGCTCTTGCAGAACTTCAGGTGCTACTTCACAAAGATTCGATAAAAGTCTGATTTCGCGTTCTTCATCGCTCAGATTGAGCTTCGAAACCGCCAAACGGTCTTTGACTTTTGAACGGCGGATATTTAAGGATTGATAAACGGTTCCGTTTACTGTAACCGGAAACAGAAGTTCTAATTTTGTTGTATTTTCCATGATTAAATTCCCAATGCATCTCTGATTTCAGACATAACGTCGGTACCATTGATTTTTCGGATCATGTTATCGACGTCGATTTCAATAACATCGCTGTTGTTGATGTTGAGTTTGTAATAGCGGCAGGAAACGGAGGCGCTTAAGGTACCTTTGTCTCCGGCTTTGAATTTGCCGAAGTCAAGTTCCTTGTACATTCCGCGCAGGCTGATAACCATTGGAGTGACCGAATTGTCATCACACAAAGCGCCGCGGAGCGTGACTTGCACCGCATTTCCGTCAACCAAACCGAAGAGTTTCATCAGTTCCGCGTCAAAATCGACCAGTGTAAACTGACATTCCATTTTCTCCATGCCCAAGTCGATATCGATCGGGGCATCCATCCCGCCGCCGCGGAATTCTTCGGTTTTGATTGTAAGTTTCGGCGGCGTGACTTCTTCCGCTTTTCCGGCATAGCCTCGGCCATCAACGAAAAGCGAAAAGTTTTTTAAGACTTTTGCTGTCATGATTTTCTCCGTTATTTGAAGATTTCCTCAAGATAGTCGTTAACCATCCGTGAGCGGAAAGTTATGTGTTCTGCCGGATACGGCGGGGTAAAGTCAAAATCAAAGGTCACTTTGCCCTGTTCAACCTGATCCGGCGTGTTGATGCTTGCGTCTGCCCAACATTTGCCATCTATAATGGCCCCGATGTTTTTAAGATACCGAAGATAATTGTTGACACCTTCGCAGACGTCTTCGACGTAGGTTTTGGTAATATTGCGATCAACAGCCCACAAATGCTCTTTCTGCAAGCTGTCATTAATCATATCTGCAGTCCGTCGGACGGAAAGAAACGCCCATTTTTCGTCAGCGGAGGCCGTTCGGTTACCCCAGAGGCGGAAACCGTCTTCCTGAATGATTGTCGCAACTTTGTTTTCGTTTAAAAAGTTAGCTTTGCAGCTTGTATCGCCTAAAGCAAAGTCAATCGGTTTGGATATCCCAATGATGCCGTTGATGGTCGTATTGGAGGGAGACCACCAGAAACCGCGCTCGTTATCGGATTTAGCCAACAACCCGGCAACTGCCGCAGAAGACGGAAAACTGACGATCTGATCGTTTTCGTCCTGGATTTTGACCCACGGATAAACGCTGTAAACACGGGCAGAACCAAAACATTTCTGATATTTGATTGCATCCTGCTCGCTGCCGTCCGGACAATCGGCGATAATTACGGCTTTCAACCGTTCGGCAATTCCCAGAAGTTCGGAAACAACAGGATTTGCCAGTGTTTCGCCATCATCATCCGGCTGATCATGTGTAAATCCGGGAGCTATCAGGATTCTGGGCTGAACGCTAACTTCGGTCTGAGCGGCTAAGAGGCAATTGACGCCGCGATATGTTCCATCGGCGTTAGCCCCGCCCACAACATCGCTGGATTTGATTTTAGAGGTATCCAGATATTTGTAGCTTACCATCAGAGCTTCTTTTTCCGGAATAGTCGATTCTCCGGTTTGGGTAAGAATTCCATTAAAGGCATCTAATGTATAGTCGGTAGTTTCCGTGTAAGTAACGCTTTCATCGGCTTTTTTGACGACGACATCCGATACAATCTTATGATCAAGGACGATTTCTCCATAATCATCAAATTTTACATTGTCCTGTTTGACATCAGATTTTTGTTCAGAATTTGTTTTATCAGCAACATTGATGACAACGACCATTGCACCGGTCTGATCAAAAATCTGATCCAACGCGCGGGGAATAGTGAAGCCGTCAACATGGTTTCCGAAGTATTTTACCGCTTCGGTAGGAGAACCGTTGATGAGGATCGGTGTATTGACCGGCCCCTGCGGTGCTGTGCCGACAAGCCCGATGACGGATGATTTGACCGTTTTAATAGCCCTCGCGCCGTCGTCAATCTCGATGACTTCAACGCCGTGCAGATATTGATCCGGCATATTTTTTCCTTTCATATAATAAAAAATGCCCTCAAAAGGGCATTAAAGTTGAAGAATTAAAGTTTAGATGGGTGTGATTATGACATAACCATTCCCGGTGGTATTAAAGCCTTGTGTATGCTTGATTTCAGAACAAAGTGTTGGATTGGTATAGGAAGATCCGCCGCCACCACCGGCAGTGTATCCGCCATTTTTATTCCAGTCGCCAGCTCCTGAACCGCCGCCATACCAACCTGCGCCACCGGCACCGGTCGTTCCTTCATAACCGCAGACGTTTCCTGAACCGCCAATTCCAAAAGATCCGTTTAGACCATTGTGATAGTGTCCGACACTGACACTTTGTCCGACACCTCCTGCTCCACCGACATTCTGTGTTCCGCCAAATCCACCGGAATCGCCACGATAGCCATTACCACCGGCACCACCAGTTAAGCCGCCTCCGGCACCGCCGGATGGACCTCTGCTTCCCTGTGAACCAGCTCCTCCGGCAACAATTAACCGATGAGCCAAAGATGACGCATCTGTGATATTTTCTGCCGAGGAGCGAATATCTGAGGCATTATATGAAGGGATTTCCCGAGCAGAGGGAACACCTCCGACATAAATATACAGAATCTGCTTTGGCTTTACGCTTAAAATACATTCGACACGGCCGCCACCGGCCGTAGTGCCAAATCCTTTCGCAGCAACACAGTCAACGCTTATCTTCTTAACTCCTGTCGGAACAATATATTCCTGAAAGACGCCTGTATGATCAAATCGGATGGGCGTTTTATCTATACAAAAGCCACTTCCCAAAGGCGTGATTTTGGTTTTAATCGTCATGTCCACATTCCCTGTAAGCTGCCTATCCAAGAAGCGCCATTATCAAAGGAACGGAAAGCCAGAAGATAATTTCCGGCTTCGTCAAACTCTGCCACATCATCGTTTAGCCAATGTATCTTTGCCGCTTGAACGAAAGAGACATTAAATTTAGTCGGCATCTCAATAAAAAGCTCAAAAGTAATGACTTTCTGGTAGATATTTGCCTTGGTAACATTGAAGTCCAAAGCAGTATTAGCACTGATGGTTTTCTTATAGATTGAGTATTTTTCGGATACCTCAACCGTATTTCCGGTTACGACAAAGATATTCTGGAAGATTTCTTTGGACGGCGTAACCGTAAAACCGTCGCCTTTTTCGTTGAGGATAACGGTTTTGTCTTTATTGTCGCCAGCAATCAGGACATCCAGAGAGGAAACCGTTGACTGCTCATGTTTGGTCAGATGATACCGCTCTGTAGCGTTTCCGCCCTGCAATCCGGGAAGTTTCTGGTGTTCTGCCGCGTTACTGAAATCTTTCAGGGCATAATCGTTCTGCTTGAGTTGCAGGGCTTCAAACTTGTCCGAGCTGACTACCGAATTATGTGGATTGATATAGATGTCAATATTCGGAGCTTCCGAAAAACCAAGCACCATGCGGATATACAGGTCTTTGGATGAACCGCTTTCGCTCTGCGGTTTATAGGTTACCGGATATTTGCCGACAGCAAACAAATCGCTGTCTTCATCAAAAACACCGATTTCCCGAATAAAAAAACCGCCGATTTCTGCGGCAATCGCAGCTTCAATAATAATCTGATTTGGATACTGACTGTCTACTTGAACTAAAGTGAGTTCACATCGATGAAGTTCTCGTACCAGCTCTGTCTGGCTTTTATCCAAGGTATAATAGTTACCGTTTCCATCGCCGACCGCCATATGAGTCAGATTGACATTTTTACCGGTTACTTTGGTTTCAGCCAGCTTTTCAAGCCCTTTTTGCGTAACGATTGAATAAAACTCTTTTGTTGCAGCGGCATCTGTCATATCTCAAAAACCTCAAGACCGTAAATTGTTGTTATTTCGCCGGTAGAAAAAGTGCTTCCCAGCCGGGGCGTTTCCGAAGTCGTACACAGAAAAGCCCTCAGCATTTCTAAATGAGAGCGGACGTTCTTGGTTTGGTTAATGACCGCCTGAACTTCCGTCAGGTCATTGATGTCAAATCCCTCAGTTACAACTTCGATAAAAACCCGGAATGTATAAGGATCACCGCCATAATCAAACCATTCCTCAATTGTGACATGGTCAAATTCAAAGGCTTCCAATGCCCGTTTGAGGGCACCGAGCGTACCCTTGTGCCGATGAACACTGATACTGGCCTTAATGACATTGCGCCGGATAGATTCCGCCCAGGTTTCATTCCAAACGTCCACCGATAAAGCCCAACCCAGCCACGGCAGAAGATGTTCCGGACATTTTTCCGGATTTCGCAGGTAACGGTTTAGAATCTCCAGAAAGGAAAGCCTGCTGCCGGTTTTCTCTAAATCTCTTAATAATTTTGAGGCATTCGGCGGAAGCAGGCTTTTGAATTCGTCATTCATTATAGATTTCCATTGTTAAGCTGATTTTTTCGCAGTAAGCCGCTTGCAATTTGGTTGTCTCAATATCCTGTAACGGCTGATCAAGCTGGACTTTTTTGACGCCGTTGACGTGCAAAGCCTGATAAACGCCGGAAATAGCTACCAGTTCGCCCATCGCGTGGCGTTCATTGGTATATATCTTAATGGCATCGTTGGCAGCGTCTTCGACCACCGAGAATGACGGGCCAGCATAAACGGTAATATGTGCCGAAATACTGTATTTGATAATTTCCGCCGAAACCACACTCACATGGTCGGTCAACGGTCTGACATCCTCATGGTTGAGTGCCAGCTCTACCAGTTCCAGTACGTCTGCCCGTTCATAGGAAACCAGCAGCTCGGTGTTGTTTGATATTTTAGAGTTAACCGTAACCGCAAGCAGCGAATTTGCTTTATCAAAGGTATAGTCAAAGTTTTCTTTGTATGTCTGACCGCCGGAAACGTCTTTGACAACCAGATGGTCAATACTTTTGCCGGACAGCGTCGCTTTCCCGTCGGTTACCGTTATTTTGTTTTCGGGTACGCTTTCCCGGCGGACAGCAGTACCATCACCCTCTGTTGAGAGGATGGTTACAATAACTTTTCCCGGTTCATCGCTGCGAACGTCGACTGATTTGACCTTGACGGAAGCAGAAAGCGCAAAGAATTTGTAAGCGTCAATCGGCCCTGCAGTCGAAAAACCATCCAAAGCCATCTGTCCGCGCATTCTCAAGCGGTCATCTTTTTCGCCTTCCAGACGTTCAACGCCGTATTCCGCTACAATCTGATCAAGATCGGAACCTGTTGCAAAAGCCAATAAGGTCGCTTTGGCAGATTCATTGATTCTTTTGCGAACCAACATTTCACGGTAGGCCATGACTTCAAGGATAATAATAGCCGGGTCGCTTTCAAGCAAACCGTCATATTCCTCATCTCGAGCCGTAAAATCGTCTAAATATTCCTGAAACAGGGCTTCATAGTCTAATTCTTCAATGACCTTCGGGGTCGGCAGCTTAGACAGGTCAATGACGGAAGAATTCGACATTATTCTTTAGATTCCTTTGATTTCAATGTTATCCAATTTGACAACTTCGCCGTTGGAGAGAAATTGTCCTTCCAAATCCAAAATGATCCTGCCGCGGTCAATGGAAACCACGGTAACACTTACGATTTCAAACTCTGGTTCAAAATTATAAAGAGCCGTGACACAGTCGGAATAGATGTTGGCAATCAGTTCGCCGTTGGTCGGATTATCAATTCTTTTGAACAGCTCAGAACCATAGTGGCGGCGCATAACCCTTGAGCCGAGCGGCGTGGAGAGAATGTCTCGGATTCTCTGCTTCAGATATTCAAACCCGTCATTGTGCTTGCCCGTTCTGTCATTCATGCCGCGCATTTATCCCGCCTTTACTTTTGCCGAACCGGCCAAAATCGTACCTTGATGGGTATTCGCATCGACGGAAACCGCATCGCCGACACGGGCAACCGGCGTACCGCCGCTGAGGCTGACAGTGCCGGAAGTCGTCAGATTTTGAGCGATTGTGAGGCTTTTGGTGATTTCTACGTCGCCGTCCAAAGTGATTTTCGGAGATTTAATAACCGCTGAAACTTTTGCTTCAGCGGTTATTGATTTTTGAGAAACAATCGCGGCGTTTCCGGTAATCTGTGCATTCAGTTCTCCGTTGCTGCGATTAAAGGAAATAATCGAGCCATCCTTAAACCGCCAGAGCAGAAGATTACCGTCATTGAAAATCGGCTTTTTGTAAACGCTAGGTAGAATCAACCCTTGATTAAGGTCGCCGCAGGGAGATAAAACCAAAACCTGTTCATTGAGGTCTACGCCATGCCAAGCCTTGTCATCGCCATCCCGGAGCAGCCACGGCAGCCAAGTCGTTTCCAAATCTCCGATTTTAACCCGTGCCACAGCTTCCTTATAATTAACGGCGGAAATTGTGCCAATTCTTAATAAATTGCTCAATCTCCGCCGCAGATCCGCGATTTCGTATTTATCTTCAAAGTCCACGATTTAAGCCCTTGATTTTACTCTTGTCGGTCTTAATCGGAGCCGAAGACGTCTGTTTTTTGGCAAATTTATTGACTACGCGCACGGCATATCCCTGCGTCAGTAAAGCTTTAGCCTCGGCTTCTTTGATATCTTTGACTTCGCCTTTTTTGTGATTGTGAACATCTCTCAAGATTCTCAGTTTCATTGTTTATTCCTTATTTGTTGCTGTGTAATAGGTGATGGTATAGTTGATACGCACCGCACCATAGCAATGCGCTCCGTCAATCACGACATCCGTTTCCGTCGAGATCATTTTGATAACGGCGTTCAGAAAGCCTGGAATTTCAAAGCCGAGCAATGCGTATTCTATGTCCAGAGCCAGCTTGTCAATCAGCTCATCCAGATCCGGGCTGTTTGCCAGAATCCCTTCAACGGCAATATCCAATTGCCGTTTGTAGGGGAAAAACCCATCGCCGTTATACTGGTTTTCCAAGACCTTTTCGTCTCGGGTGTAAACCAGAAGCGCCGGCAGATGTTGGTCGAACAATGGTTTAACCCGGCTGTCGTAAACATGGTCTTTGGCCAGAGTATCGGATTCTTTCAACTTCTCGACAACGGCTTTACGGATAATACAACGGGGATGAGGCGCATTGCTCATGGAGGACAGCTTTCTCTGTTCCGGGAATGTGATATTCCACGTTTATGATGTCAAATATCTGATTTTCGACTTGCAAATGGTCTCCTTGCAGGATCTTAGGATAATTCTCCGGCATTTCGCAAAGCCTGATAAAAGCCGCGATTTCCGTTGAAGTAACCGGAGCTTCGGCTGTTTTAAGTTTGACTTCCTGATAGCCTTTGTGAAAGTCAACCAAAATGTCAAAAGGCTGAAACTCCTTATTATCAGGGATATAGAGGGCTTTTCTGCCGAAAATGCCCTCTACAAGGCCTTCTCCGATACAGGGACGATTGATAAATTTATCAAAATCAAACATCTTTAGGTTTTTCTGTTTGTTCTGCTTTTTTCGGTTCAGCCTTTTTCGGCGATGATTTTGCCGCAGCAGGTTTGGTTGGAGCCGCAGGTTTCGCAGGAGCAGCCTTTTCCTTTGGCGGAGTGTTTTTTTCCTGAGGTTCTGCCAGTTCCAGCTGTCCAAGCGTGGCTTTTGTTAAATTTTTAGTGACGATATCAATGACTTCGCCTTTTTTAAATTCAACATTGGTGAGAACCTGATAGTTCTTGCCTGATTTTTTCAGCTGTAAGGATCTGGTTTTGGCTTGTTCGTCGGAAAGTCCCAGAACAAGCCCGGTTCCAAAGACAACTTTGGAACCGGTAACAATATATTTCACCATTAGTCACCTGCCAATTCAATGGAGACAAGGCAGGTATTCTGCCAGTATCCATAACCGACGTTGCGCCAGGTATCAACACCATACCAGTGCTTACCTTCTTTGAATTCCAATTCGGAACCCTCGGCAATAGCCTGAATTTCAACATCCTTTTCTTCCTGACGGATAAAAGCCTGAACCGAAGAATCGCAGCGGAAAACCACAAACTTGTTTTCCCAGCCGGTCAAGCGCGGGTTTTGAACCAGAGTAATGTCAAGTTCGTCAAGAACTTTAATCGGGTTGGTTCCGCCGCCAACGGCCAAAGGCACGGCAATCGCAGATTTGGCAACATGCCACATCACCGTCGGCACCATAATCAGAAAACGGGAAGCGTCTTCATTGAAAGGTTCTCCCTGATCGTCTTTATAAGACAAGATGCTTTCAACACCTTTCAGCATAGCCCGGCGGAAAAGGTCTTCTTTCAAAGATGTTTCTCCGGTTTCGGCTGTATAGGTGATTTTGTTGCTCTGTTGTCCGGATTTCCCTTCTTCATGATCTGTATCAAAGAAATATTGCCCGTCATAGCAGACAGTGCTTTCACCGCTGACAATAAGTTTTGACAGCAGTTGTGCCCAGTGGGAATTGGTTCTGTCAGCCAATTCATTGATACGGATGCGGGTTTGCCCGGTTTTATCGCGACGCAGATCTTTGACCGGCACTTCAAGCGTTGCTTCAAAATGCTTGTTTTCAATCGTCAATCCATTGGTCGTAAAGCCTTTTGCCTGTCGGCCACCGGCCCATTCTCTCATAACCGGAACTTGTCCAAGCCAGTTATAGGTTTCACTATCCTGGTCCGACTGAAAATAGTTACTGATGGCTTCAACCCATTTCAAACCGGAGTTTTGCTTCAATCTCCGGTAAAAAGAGCCGATAATAGCCCTTGATGATAATGCGGATGCACTCATTTTTTAATTCCTTTGTAATATGTAAGGGGAAAAATAGACTTTAGGCTGTCGGCACAGCGTCGGCAAAAGCCTGAAAATCTACAATGATCTCGTTATCGGATATGCGGCGGATTTTGCCGATATACGGTGTACTGGCAGATGTTGTCGTAAACGTGTTGTCATCTGAGGCAAACAAATTTGAGCCGACATCTGTCAGAGATACACCACTGGGAGCCGGAAGGACAACCGTTCCCTTAAATTTGGTACGAATTGTCTTTTCTCCATCCGTTCCGGAAGTATTGTCTACCCGTTCCTCGGCAAATCCGGCAAATTTATCGCCGGTTTGCAATGCATGGGCATATCCGTTGCTGTTAATCCCTACGGCAGCACCTTCATAGATAATTTCTCCGCCGAGCATAGGATATTCGCTCGTATCGCCCAATTCATAAGTCCGGGCAATATCATTGGTTAATTTTGCCATATTGATTTTCCTTTACTTACGGGTTGAGTAAATTTTGACCGAACCGTTTTCTTCCGCCTGCTTGTAGGCCAAATAGTCTTCAAACTCATTGGCAAATTCCCGGCGGAGATCAGCGGATTTATTCCATTCGGCTTTGGCTCGGTCTTCCAGAGGGGCTTCGGAATCAATCTGTTCCGAAGCAGTTGGAGCCGGGGCTTCAGGAATTGGCGGAAGTTCTTTTTCGGCAGTTTGTAAACTGGCAAGATGGCTTATGCCTCGTTTCTTTTCGGCCATTACCATTTGCATTGCGACGGTTTCCGCCGTCACGGAACCGTCAGCTTTGGCTTTTTCAATCAAATCTTCATGGCCGGGCATGGCAATTTTTTCAATTGCCAGGATACGTTCACGTTCGGCTAAAACACCTTTATTATAGGATTCTTCAACTGTTTTGCTGCCATCTGCCATGCCTTTATTATAGGCTTCATCTGCAATGGCTTTTGCAACTTCGGGATATTGGCTCTGGATATAGGAAGCCGTAATCTCCGGAGCAGCGGGAGTGTCTGTTTTCTTATCCATAGTTATGTTTCTTTCATTTTTAGGGGTTACAGTTAGGGAAACAAGAACGCTCTCAAACGAGCCGAGCTCGTCGGCCATGCTTCGTTGGAGAGCTTCATGGCCTATCATGGCGGCGCCTTTGCCAAAATCATTTCGGATTTTTTCTTCCGAGATGTTGCGAAATTTGGCAACACTGCCGATGAATTGTGCTTCCAGAGCGTCAAGCTCTGCCTTAATTGTTTTAATTCCGTCTTCCGTGCGCGGATCCGGGCGCTTTGCTTTAGCATTAGAAGAAACGATTTCATAACATTTAGTGCCGCTTTCGTCCGGTTGTTCCTGTACCGGTACGGCGGTTACCACACCAATGCTGCCGAGCAAAGCCGCCGGATGTGCAACAATCTTATCTGCTGCCGAGGCAAGCCAATAAGCTGCCGAGCAGCAGTTTCGGCCAACATATGAGATGATTGGCTTGCTTCCGCGCGCATTGAAAATCATATCAGCCATTTCTGCCGGTCCGACAGCAATTCCGCCGGGACTGTCAAAATCAAGTATAATTGCCCGAATATCGCTGTTTTCCAAAGCGGTTCGGAAATCTTTCGCCAGAATATCAAGCGCCGTCCCACCGAGAACATAGGTCAAAAAGTCCATCCTGCCGGTAATAACTCCGCTGACCGGGATAACTGCCACTCCATTCTGGATTCGGACGGTTCGCGTATTCTCCAAAACCGGAGCATCCTTTGAAACTAACGCTTCCAGATTATTAAAGGTATCAGGCTCAATTGCCCAATATTTGCCGAGTGATAATAAACTTCTCATTGGTTTTCCTTATTTTAATGATTTGCGCATCATATGTTCTTTGGCTGTTTGCGGATGTTTCCGCTCCCAATCGCCGCCGGTCAGGGCTGCTGTTTCTTCAGCCAGCGTTGTTATGCCGATTTCGATTCTCTTTTCCGCAGCACGGATTTCTTTGTACTGGTCAATCTGTCCGCGCGGCGGCCCGACCCAATCTGCGCCGAGATAAGCTTCCCGAATAAGCGGATGCGAGAAAAAACAAGGGGCATCCAAGATGCCCCTTGCTACTGCTTCACTGATAACCATGTCATAAACCGGCTTACAGAATTGGATTGCCAGCCATCGCCGCCGTGCCGAAAAGAACTTCCAGGCTTCCACCAATGCCGCCTGTGCTGCGGAATAACTGGCGGTAAAGTGTTTGATCAGGATTTCAAAAGGCAATTCCAACGCAACACCGATTTGTCGCAAAACAGCTTGGACAAATGGGTCAAACGCCTGATTCGGACGCTTAGGATCGGCAATTTCAATACTTTCGTTTGGCTGCAAATCCAGAATAGCACCTACGCCAAGCTTATAATCATTGTCATTCGTGCTGTCGGTTTGCCCGCCAAAGGGAGCCAGCCCGTCTTCAGATTCGCTCTTGACAAAGACAGTAAACATTGCCGAAATCACGGCAGACATAATCTCGGCTTCCGAATATTTATCGAGTTGTTTGAGTGTTTCGATAACCGGTGCCAGGTAAGGAACACCGCGGGTCAATCCCGGACGGATACGGTTCATAATATGGTACACCTGCCGTTCCCCGTCTTTTGAGAAAGCCGGAACCCGGACATATTCGTTGCTTCCTTCGGTATAATCGCCGGGAAAACGCTTATATATATAATAAGCAACCGGCGCTCCGTTATCATCCAGCTCCACGCCGCCGCTGAGTTTTGACGTATCCATTTGAAAATTCGGATTTGCCACCCGGTCAGCTTCAACCAACTGCAGACTCAAGCCCAGCAAAGCATTGGGCCGTTTGATGTAGCGGCGGACAACAAAAATATCGCCGCTTTCCAAACAGGAGCGGATAATCAGGTTTTGCAGTTCCGTAAAAGTTTGGTAACGTGTAGCATCGCAATTTGTGCTTTCCGCCCAGTGCCGGAAGATTCTTTCGGCTTCCCGTTCCCATTTGTCAAAAGCTTCCTCGGTTTTCATAAACGGTTTCAAGACCTCACGGTCAATATTGCTGTGTACCCGAAGTCCGGTACCGACAACATTGGTGACCACCGTATTGACCGCACCGGTTGCTAGCGGGGCATTGCGCAGCAAATCTCGCGATCGTTCGCGCAACATCGGCAGATCCGGCAAAGTTACATTGTCCGCAGAGCCGTCAGCTGTCCGCCAAGCTTTTGTTTGCCGCCGGTCAAGCCTTGCTCCGGTATATCCACCTACCATAGCCATCTGGGTACGGGCTTCCAAGCGTCGCAATCCGTGAACCGGTGCAAAATACGAGAACGCTTTGTCAATAAAATTTGGTTTTATTTCAAGTTTTTTCATGTAATGCCCACTAAAAAAGGCTTGCAAGACAGCAAGCCTTAATAAAAGTATTGTCTATTCTATTTCTTTAACATTTTATTTTTATGACACGCATTTGTATAGAAAGTATAGGGATCCATGAACCAATATTCTGTATCTTCAAAATCAAATAACCGTCGACCTAATAAAGTCCTATTTTTAAAATTATCGTTACTTTTTTCCGGCCAATACATCCCAACTGGACGAGAATTCATATATTGGTACACTTTAATCATTTGAGGAGCCCCACCTATGGTACGATACTTTTCGCTACGTTTTTGTTGGGATTCCCATTGCTCTTTTAACATATCTCGAATGACTTCAAAAGGTTCCATATCAAAATGGTGTTCTGTACTAGTATTATCCGCAACACCATATTTCTGTAAAACTAATTTGCGTAATCGTTCTTTAAAGTCTTTTTTTAAATTGTTATCACCAATAAGAATCAGGCGTCCTAATCCTAAATAATTTTTAAAACCGGGATTTTTAATGAATATCCTTTGTGACGGAGAATAAAAGTAATTCCACATTTTAAAGGTTTTATAAATCCAAGAATATCCCCCGAATATCAAATCTGCAGTTTCTTCTAAATTACCATGATAATCATCTCTATTTATAGTTTTAAATACTGAGTTAATTACATTCAAAATAAAACCATTTACATCTGTTATATCCATAGCCCTGCTTTTAATCTTGTTATATTGATTAAGAGCATTTCTTGTTTGTAGCATTAAAGGATATGTCCAACATGTATCACCAGCAAAGCTCATTGCACAATCACCTCTTTCCAAAGTAAGAATCTTTGGACATTCATCCCAGCGGTCACCACCTCCTAAGCGGCTGTCAGAAACAAATATTAATTCTTCACAATCTTTAATTTTCCTTATCCAAGCAACACTAATTGTCATGTTTTCCTCCTTTATTTGCCAAATTAATATATTTCTTATATTAAGAGGATTGACTAAGATGACAAGAAAATTATACCGGAGTAATACCGCGAACACGGATGCCGCTGCGGCCACTGCTGGTGCCGCCGCCGGACTCTCCGTCTCCGCCGCCGCTTGGATCGCGGGAAATTTTGCCCCGCAAATACTTTTCTTGCGTAAACAGGACGTTTAAGTCCGCTTTTTTGACTTTTTGCCCGTTGTAAGAAGCTTCCTGCGCACCGGAAAGAATATCCGAAATCGCTTTTTGGATTTCTTCAAGCTGTTCTTTATAAGATTTCATAAACTGATTCCTTTACTTCTAACTCTCGACCGAATTGTCGGAGCAGCTGCTGTTTGACTAACGGCTTTACCTGCCGGAATTTGACCGTCTTTAAGCGGATAGCTTTGGAGACGTTCAAATGCAGCATTCAGGTCAAACTTCCAATTTCGCATTAACCCGCGCAACGCTGCAAAAGCATAAACGCGGCAGTCCAAGGCTTCGCAGGGATGTCCTTCTGTTCTGGGTACCCATTCCCGAACCGGCCGTCCTTTAACCATCCGGGTTTTGATAACCTCTGCCGTAACCTGTGTGAACCATTCGGCATCCCGGTCAATCGGAAAGTGCCAGCATCCTGGTCCGGGTTCTTTAATTCGCAACCGTTGCATGAGTGTTTGTTTGGCGTCATTCACGCCAATAACATACACTGGTTTCTTCAATCTTTTGTTTTGGGAGGCTCTCGCTGGAAAAATCGGTACACCAAAGCCCGAACTGCTTCCCTTGATTGCGAACACGCGCTGATGCAGTCTTTCACCGCAGAACGTAATAACGTGATCTGTATAATGACCACCACTGTCAATACAAGTTGCAGCAATAGAAAGAGGTGCAATATTACGTTCATGCTCATATGTCCTTTGCAAAATGCTGTCCAAATCGTCCCAGAGCTGAGGGGTTGACGGGTCTCCATGTAAGACGTGGTAATCAATCGACCACGATTCCTCGTCTTTGCCCCAACCGACAATCTCCAATTCCAGGCGGTCATCCTGCACGTCAACGCCACAGGTCAGAATAACCACATTCATCGGGATTTTCGGGCCGTAATTTTCTCGCCGTGACATCAATCCGGTCAGATCTATGGATTCTCCGGACTGATCTTCCCAAGTTTCAGCCAGTTTGGTATTCGTCCAAACCTGCAAACGAGCCGGGTCTTTATGGACTTTCACAAACTCGCTGGCGATGTCTCCCCAAGATGTCCAGCCGTGCGGGCTGTAGAGCGAGGACAGGTGGAATGAGACAATTTTGCCGTTTGAACGGTCAGGAGCCGTTGCTATCCATTCGCCTTTTTGCAAAATCTCGGCTTTTTGATAGTCTTGCCATAGCGATTTGCACTTTTCGCATTCATAACATGCCGTTTCCGGGTGTCCGCTTTCAAATTTGATATTTGCCCATTTTAAGGTTTGCATTACACCGCAAACCGGACAGGGAACGAAAAAGTAACGCTGATCTCCCTCAAGAAAAGCCTTTTCAATCCGGCTGTAGTTCTTAAGCGTCGGGGTAGAAGCCAGAAAAATCTTGCGGTTCGAAAATGTTGCCGTACGTTGGATGGCCAAATCTACCGGATCGCCTTCGTCCCCGGCATCATTCGGATATCCGTCGACCTCATCCAAAAACAAATAGCGGACAGGCATGGAACGCAGGCCGACCGCCGAGTTGGCTCCAGTCAAAACCAAAACGCCGCCGGGAAATTCTTTCATTAAGACCGTATTGCCGCTGTCTCTGGTTCGCGGGCTTTTGACCAATTCCCTGAGTGACGGGCAGTTGTCAATTGCCGGATCAATCCTCATTTTTGAGGTACGTTTGGCCATTTCAACCGTCGGATTGACAATCAGCATCGGGCCAGGAGTATGGTGGATGACAAATCCCATCCAATTATTGCCGCATTCGGTACCGCCGATTTGGGCGCCTTTCATTAAAATGACACGCTCGCAAGGATGCGAGGGCGACAGGCAACGCATGATTTCCCGAAGATACGGAACGCGGGAGGTTTGCCACGGCCCGGGTTCGCTTGAAGATACAGAAGATAAAATGCGGTGCGCATCGGCCCATTCGTCGACGGTATAGTCCGGATCAGGGCGTATTCCTTTTGCAAATCCGTAGTTGAAAAAGCTGTCAGTCTCGATTTCCATCAAACAAATTCGCCAGATTCTCTAAGGTTCGCAGCAGTTCTTTCCGTAAAATCTCTTTCATCTCATGAATATCAGTCTTGCCAATCAGCAGCGGAATGACCTTATCCGGGACATTCAGGATCATATCTCTGGTTTTCCGGGCGGCATTAAAGGCTTCCCGTTGGACGGTTTCCGTGGAAATCAACTTTCCGGTGCGTTCGTCAAATTCTAATTTTTTAAGGCGGGCTTCGTAGGCTTCCCGAATAGCCCGGCTTTGCTGGTAAGAAACACCGATACCGCCAGAATTTGCCGACGATGTTGTTTCAGAAGAAGCGGTGCGTGCCGATGAATCCTCTTTAATAGCATAAACTTGAGCGGGGTCAGTATTGGCTTCCCATTGCCGGTCAGCCAACGCCGGATTGATTTTCCCGTTTTTGGTGAGCGTTATCCGCCCGGATTTGATTGCCTTGCGAACAGCGGTATCGGAGATACCTTTGCGGGCGGCATAAGCTCTAATCGAGATTTCCATGTTTTCATCATTTGTTTATCACAGTTTATTTTGCTGTATTCATTTGTTTTCCGGGTTAAATTTTATAAATTCTAAAATTTCGTTAATATTTTTGATTGGCAATCCGGCCATTTCAAGTTCACAAAATATTCCGCATTCGGGAATATCGATACTTTGGTGTTTACCTGCATCTGGTTCTAATTCAGCCAGATAGAGTTGTTTGCCACGATCTTTGAGGCAGGTATGTCCGGTTTTCCGTTCCAAATCGGCAGTCTGCCTGAAAACGTCCGGGAAATCTGTCCGTATTTTGTTCCAATACCCTTTGCCGCCTTTGAAACAGCCGATACAGTTGTTGTTATTGTATCCCATCCGGTACATGGCCGGGATTTCAATCTTGTTAAGTAAAAGTTCCTGCAGGCAACGCCGTTTATTCCACCCTTGTTCAATAAGCGGAAAATAAACTCTTGAGGAATTCTGCTGCTTCCATCTAAAGGCTCGGTTAATTTCTTTTTTATTATACTCAAAGCCGAATACGTGAATCGGCTGAGTGTAATTTTTTTCAATTCTCTGGCGAACTTCCTTTTTTAAGTATTTAGTGCAGGGAGCACCCCACGGTGTATTAAAAACTTCAATAGCAGCAATTTCTAAAGGATTCTTAAACTTAGGATGCCGGGCTGTCAGAATTTTCCTGCCATACCAGTTTTCGCAGTCTTCAATAAATCGTTGGTTGTCCGAATGAGCCGCACCGGTTTCGATATACCAGATGTCAACATCATCGCCATATTTATCAATCGCCAGTTTACAGGCAACTGCCGACGTAACCCCACAACTAAACCAAGCCAAGAATTTCATTGCTATCCCGTAAAAAGTAAGGCTCCTGTCTATTCAGGAGCCTTTTCTGTGAGTTTTTCTTCCTTTTCTCTTTCAATCTTAAGTTCTTCATAACTTTTGCCGGTTTGTTCATGAACGGCTTTTTTTCGGGAATATTCTTCCCAGCGCTTAATGATGACATCGACGTATTTCTCGTCGAGTTCAATCATTCGGCAGCGCCGACCGCTTTTTTCACAGGCAATCAGCGTTGAACCGCTGCCGCCGAAGGTATCCAAGACGATGTCTGTTACCCGACTGGAATTGCGGATGGCTCTTTCAACCAGTGCGATAGGCTTCATTGTCGGATGCAGAGCGCTTTTTTGTGGCCGGGGAAATTCCCACACGTCTGTTTGATTTCGTCCGCCATACCAGGCCGGAGCCGTACCTGGTTTCGCACCTAACAGGATTTCCTCATGCTGTTCTTCATAAGGGTTGCCGAATAAAATCCATTCATGCTGGTGTTGGTGTTTGGAACGCGAAAGCGTAAATTTGTCTTTGACCCAGACGATGTACGCTTCCCATTTGCCACCGGCCGCCGTAAAGGCTTGGTACAGAGTGTGCAACTCCGACCCGCCCATACAAATATAAAAAGAGCCAACATTGACATCAAGGATATTGCAGCAGAAGTCATACAGAAAAGCAGGGAAACCCTCGCCAAGATTATCATTCAGAATTGAGCGTTCGCCTTCTTTTCCTGCCAGTTTATCTCGCAAGGCATTGCCGTAATTCACGTTGTATGGCGGATCGGTGAAAACCATTTGCGCTTTTTCGCCGTCCATAACTTTTTCAACGTCTGTCTGGCTTGTTGCGTCGCCGCACAATAAACGGTGATCGCCTAAAATCCAAACATCCCCGCGCCGGGCAACCGGTTTTTCCACAAAATCAGGGACTTCGTTTTCAAATTCAAGTTCTTCATCGTTGGTCTCAAATTCATCCCGATAATTTTCAAGCTCTTTGTTGGAAAAGCCCAAAATATCAATGTTGAAATGCGCATCCTCAAGTTTTCCGAGGATTTCAACGATTTTTTCTTCATCCCAACCGGCATTGTCGGCAATTTTATTATCGGCCAGAGACAGAGCCATGCATTGGTTATAGTCAAGATGCGGAAGGCGGATAATCGGAACCGTTTCCAATCCGGCCTTTTTTGCTGCCATCAAACGCCCATGACCGGCAATAATCATATTGTCGACACCGACCAGAATAGGATTTACAAAGTCGAACTCTCCGATGGAATTGACAATCTGTCCGACTTGTTCCTTAGAGTGTGTTCTGGCATTTAACTCAAAGGGAATGAGTTCTTCCAGTTTGACATATTCAACTTTTAATTTAACTTTCTCGTTCATTTAAGATACCTGTTGTTGTAAATTCAAGGTTAGACGTAAGAACTGTAAACGCATACGCCGCCACCAGAGGCACCACGCCGTTGCCGCAGGCTCTAACTCTGTCCACCCGGTCGGCCAGCCCATCAGCCATTCGGTAAATCGCGGGTTTAAGGTTCTCTGGGATATTTCGCCAGTCATCAAAGTCATTTGGTCTGGGTGGCCACAGAGGCAATTGGCAACATGTACGGAATGATCGCGAAGTTTTATCCGGGCAGAAGTTCCCGTTCTGATCTCCATAACGCCGCCCTCGGCATCCGAGGCATTCGGTGTCCGCCATCTCTTCGGCTGTTTCCACAACAAAACTTCCTCTTTCAGACGACTTCGCGAATACCCGGTCTGAACTTTTTTGAGCGAAGCGCCGTTGGCTTCCGATACCAGCACCGTCGGCCAGAGACGTGCTGTTCTCGCTAATCCCAGGCTGCAGTTGTGTCCGCTCTTGATGTATCGGCGCAGGGTGCCGTTCTTGGTTTGGACATACCTGTCGTTGGGCGTGATTGTTTCCGCAACCGTTGCATCTGCTGTCATCACGGTAGGCCAAGATAAAGAGCCGTTCACGGCGATGCGGAGCACCGACTTCTTCCGCAGTGAACAAGCCTGCCTTAACTTTGTAACCCAGTCCTTGTAGGTCATCATGGACTAGCTCAAACCCCAGCTGTAGATGTCCGCCGACGTTTTCAAAGAAACAGAGCGTTGGCTCAACCTCGGAAACAATTCTCCGCACATGGGGCCAGAGATGTCTGGGGTCTTTTTCTCCGAGTTTCTTTCCTGCAACTGAAAACGGTTGGCACGGATATCCGCCAGTGATAAGATCCACTTTTCCACGCCACGGTTTGCCATCAAAGGATTTGATATCTGACCAAAGAGGTGCCGGATCCAAGATTTTTTCTTGCATGCGTTTAACCAAAATTTCGCACGCATAGGCTTCGATCTCCATATAAGCGACTGTTCGGCTAGTTGGCATTGCGAGTTTAAGTCCAAGGTCAAGACCTCCGACCCCGGAACAGAGTGATAACACTCGGCAGGTAGGTATATCCACAATTCTTGCTTCCTTATATAAAAAAGAGGTTCGCAACTGCGAACCTTTACTGTTATTACAAAAATTCTTTTGTATGCCTTACTGGGCAACGGTTTTGATAATATCAGGTGCGAACCTGTCTTTTTTATAATAATATCCGCGCGAAGCCTTATATTATAAGGATTTGGCGCAAATTCGGTGCGAACTTGGTGCGAACCTTTTTTTTAGTCTGTCGGTAGCGACGCGGCGGGGTTCGCGTTACCCGCGTCGAAAAATCTTCCGACAGTACCTTTTTTCAACGAAATAAATAAAAAATATGTGTTTTTCGGCTCTCCGCTTAAATCTAAATGGAAAACCCAACAGCACTTTGAGGCAGTCTTACTTTCTAATGACGCCTGAAACATACTTTTTTAAGTTATATTAAAGTTAGTAACCGTCCGGTTTTTCTTGCCCATTCCCGATTTTTATTTTTTAATACGCGGCGGAGGCATGAATGAAACAGTATTCAATTAAGTTTATCGGGCGCAACGCCTATATTTCTGATGCAGATGGTCGTAGCTCGCCGATTCTTTCTATAGATTTCAAATCGGTACAGCCTAACAGGCCAAATGGCACGACCTTGGACATAGATCCGTCGCAGCCGATCATTGTCAATACTCAGACACAAAATATCAAGATATCACAGGAAGATACCCTGTTTTTCAGTCTGGACAGCGATGTCAAATAATTCTGCCAAATATCATAAAATCAAAACCTATGGCGACAATGCGCTTATAAAAGTCGTCAACGAATATCTGTTTTTCAACGGCAGATTTTGCGGAAAGCTTCATTTTTGCCCAAAACGGGAAAAGCACCAAATACAAATGAACATTCCGGTTGATAAAAAATACCATTCCGCACTTTGTGTCGCCTTTCCTGAAATTAATATCCAAATCCGCACCTGTGATTATGCCCTCTGCTTGTGCGGGGAGTTCGACGATATTACGGCAATAGAATCTTTTTTCGATTCCCTGAGCTGTATTTATGAATCTTTCTTTATTTTATCCGTCGAAGATCCCAATCCGGAAGATGCTGACCTTTATGAGGGAACGGCAACGATTGATACCTATCGCTGGCGCTTTCACTTGAGCGCTGAAGATGATCCGTGGCCGTTTCGCCTGCACGGACATCACGGCAATCAGGTTTTAGACATCCGAACCGGAGACGTTTATAACCACGCCCACCGCCAAGCTGTTATTCGTAAACTTAATCCCCAGTCGCTCCGCCAAATTCAGGAAAAAGTCCGTCAGCATCCGGATTTAAAAGAATTCTTATAGTTCACGAACTTTGGCTTCCAATGTCCGCCCGAATTCCCGCTTAGCTGTTTCCGTAACAATTTCAATCATTTTGAAGCGTTTCGGCACATCAGCCTGTTTTCTGAGGAAATAAAGAAACTGCAAGCCTTTTCCTTTGCGCCGAACTAAAGCTGTCTGACCATCTTGGAGTTTCATTTCAAAGGCATCGGCAATACTGCGTACTGACCGCCGTACCTTAACCTCGCTCAAATTCTGATAGGAAGGGATTGCCAAGTTGCTTCCCTGTGGCTGCCGCAACCCGCCGACTTGCTGTAAAGCTGCAAATCGGGCCATTGTATAAACTTCTGCGGTCTGGTTTTGCTTGGTTGCCGGTTTAACGGCAATGCTGCTGGCAAACCCACCGCTTTTCCGGCGAATGGTAAAGGTTTCGTTGATATGATCACGCACTTCGGCTTGGGCAATCTTTGCCACAGCCGTCAGAGAAGCCGCCACGGCAAAGGGAATTTGCCGCGAAGCAATCAGATGCAGCTGTCGTTCCGCAGCGTCATTTATTTGGAGTTCGGTGATGATCATTTGAGGGGGATTTTCCTTTTTCGCCGGAGCGGTATCTATACAACGCCCCGATTATACCTGATTTGATAAACCATTTTTGCGAATATGTGAAGTAAAATAATATGTGAAGTACGATTCAAGGAAATCCGGGCCTTTACAGCCTGCTGTCTGAAAAATTTCCGTCTGTCAGGTCCGCTGCAATCCTTTGTGGAATAAGGCTTTGAAGTACATTTCACTTGAAAAGGCAGATTTTTAAGTCTTTCTGCAAAAAAATACTATTCTATCTTATTTAGATGTTAGTTGAAGTATTTGCCTATCTAGACATATAGATTGGTATTCAGGAAAATAAACATTTTTATTATTTGGAACGCTACGCCCCTGTTTTATAATATTCATTAAATCTAAAATTAAATACCCCAAAGAACACTGAACTTTTTGAGAAGTAAAAGTCTTTGCATCCATTGGTTCCACCTTATATAAACCATTAAGCCAAAAACAATAATCATTCTCAACCGATAAAAGACGATTAGGATAGTATCTTTTATTATGCTCACACATAGTCTCAATCTCATTAAGAATTGTGGTATCTGGTGTTGAGAAAGAGTTACAAATTAAAAAAGTAAAAATATTATCTGATGATTTTGTTAAAGGATCATATTGCTCCTCAATGGCAGGCATCGCGGACATATTTCCAAGATAGTTTCTGAAAGAGCTGACTTTGTGTCCCATAAAATCATCTATTAAATTTTCTCTTCTCTTTAAATTTTTAACACTTTTAAGATTTTCTATTGAATCTTGAATTTCCTTTTTAGCGGCTTGTGATTTTACTTGGCCTACAGCAATAACATTTTCACAATTATAATAAGTATAAAGCTCATCGTCATTGGGAGAGAATTTTAGGGCAAAGTCCTTTTCAAAGATAATAATATCACATTGTTTTGAGATAGAGCCATAGCTATCAATTACAAATCCACTTCCAACACCAACCCCTGCAGGTAGAAGACGTTCTAATTGATCCTTAACACTTTTTTCACGTCCCGAACCTATCGCTTGAGGATGAGAATTTTTCGCAGCTTTATCAAATGCATTTACTAAATCTTTTGACAATCCTTGTAAATATTCTGCTATATTAAATGTTTTATTCATGACCTTCTCTCAAATTATTTTCTCTGCGAATAGCTTATTTTGAAAAAATATGAAATTCAAGTCTAAAACAGTAAATAGATAAAAACATCACCTTCTTATGGCTTATTTCAATAAAAAATGGTATTTCCATCTATAAAATAGCAATCTCCGGCACCGCCCCAATTGCTTATTTTTTTCTGTTTTTGTTAATTTCCCGCACATTGGCACCCTTGCCGAGAATGGCGAATATATCAAAAATGTATGTTGTCAGCGATGCACAGCCGCTGATCCGATAAGATGGCAGATCGTCCAAGTCATTTTCGCAGATTTCAAACTGTCCTGCCGTGCTGTCCGAACTTAAGAAGTGGCTGATTTCATCTTCTTCATCATCAATCATTGGTTTCAGGGCAGTCAGCCTGCGGCTTTCTTCTTCCGTCGGCTGCAGGTCTTTGGGCAGGCGGAAGATAATGATTTCGCCGAACCCGTCGCCCAGCCTGTTGCTGTAATGCTCGCCGTTGATGCTAAATCCGGCCAAATCTGCCGAAATCGGCAGGTTTTTCTCCGGTTCCACCCTGCGGACAGTTCCGTCCGGCATTTTGATTTTCAAAAGGCCAGCTGCCGGGTCAATCGTCAGTTTGATGTTTTCATCTCTCATTGTATTTTCCTTTCTGTTACTGTTTTTCGTTACAGCAAACACAAAGCCGGAAACATTTTGCTAAGTCCAGCTAATAAGACAAATATTTGCTTAAAAGAACATGGTTTCTGGCAAAAAGATCACTTTTCGGATTATTCAACACTTTAACAATGACATCAATCCCGGCATTGTGCCAGTCAATCAGCGTTCGGCTGGTTTTGCCGTATCTTTTGCAGATCAGCCGCCAGGGATAACGTTTGGCCCGCTGCCAGATAATCCACCGCTGGTCTACATTATCCACCAGATAGATCCATTCCAGCACCGCATCCAAACGGGCAATGTCCAGACTGTTGGCTACCAGACGGATGGGTTTACTATCCATCTGCAAAAGTTCCATTTCGGTATATCTGATGCCGGGCCAATAGGTTTTATAACCCTGAACCTTTTCTCTCGGCATTTTCTTGAGGGTATAAACGGCGCTCTCGAACCAGTCTTTGACCATCTCCCGTGTCCAAATTAATTCTGCCATGACAATTTCCTTTGCTGTTCCTGTTTTCCGTTCCTGACGACGGTCACGGCAGCCGGTATATATATTTTAAAAAATATATATACCGACCGCGCTGTTGTGAATTTCTTCAAATAGTAATGATTATTTTTCAATGAGTTAAAAGCGATTCCTGAACCAAAATCTAAACACCGGAATCCGTCACGTTCATGACGGAAACCCGTTTTTACCTTAGCGGTCATTTTGCTGTAAGCCGCAGTTTTCCTGCATCGCGGATTCCTGACGGCGTATTCCGGCTTTTTACATTCAGGAAAGTATGGTAATGGCGCCGTCATGCGCACCTCCCGGCATCGGGGATACCAAGCCATTTTTTATCGCTGCTGCCGGTCTGTCCGATACGGCAAATCTGTCCGGAAGCCAACAGCCGTTTGGCCGTATTGCGGATAAAGTCGCGGGAAGCTTCCTGCAGTTCAAACGGCAGTTTCTCGCGGTTTTCGTAAAGCCCGGAGATCCCCGAAATTGCAAACGGCGTTCCGGCATTCTCTGCTTCGCCGATAGCTTCAACCAGCAACTTGTCAAATTCTTCTGCCGACAGGGTTTTCGGCACAATCTTGACCGGCACTTCTTCCAATACGGCTCTGGCTTTGCTGCGTATGTAGTTGCGCACCGTCCGGTCGGCTCCAAAGTTTGCTTTGACCACCGCGCCTTTGAAACAGGCATTCGGACGGTATTCCTGGTCCAGTTCGGCAAAAATCTTTTTTTCTTCCGCTGTGTTTGCCCAGAAGGCAATCGCAAACCGCACCCCGTCCACGATTGCGGTTGTGCCGCGAATGGCGTCGCGGGCTTCCTGTGGTGTCGTGATTCCGTCGTTTTTGCGAATATGATGGGCAACAATAACCGCGGCATTGGTTGCGGTCGCCAGCGCGGCCAACTGTCCGGTAATATAGCTTGCCGCCCGCGGATCAGCGTTCAGATCCAATCCGGCAAACGAGGCCAGCGGATCAAACACCACCAGCGCCAAGTCCGGAATGGCTTCAAGCTGCGTTTTGATGCTTTCAAATTCTTCGGTCAGGCAGAATTCGTCGCTGCCGCGGCATTTTCGGGCAATTGCAAACGGTCCGCCGGTATTTGGCAGCGGAATGATATGGAGTTTGGCCGGATCAATCCGTCCGTTCAGCCCGCCTGGCATCAGCTTGTAAATCCGGCGGTGAATTTCGTCGGCAGTGTCCTCTCCGGCAAAGATGACCGCGCTGCCGGTAGCCGTTACCGGGTTACCGAAGGCTTTAAGGCTCATTCCTGTCTTATCCTGACAGATTTTGAGCGCCAAATCCAATAACAGCATACCTTTGCCGGTGTCTCCCATTGCCGAGAGCAGCCCGACCACGCCGCGCGGAATTGTGTTTTTGACCACAAATTGCAGTTCCGGCGGCTTGGTAGCGAACATTTCTCCGGTAAAATCAGCGATTTTCAAACGTCCGCTTGATTCCGTCTTTTCCTGCAATTTATAAATTTCCGCTTTGGCCAGATGTCCGACAATATCAAATTTCTCCGCCACCGCATCTGCCGCATCCCATTTGGCAGGCTTGTCCGGTGTTAACGGGGTGATTTTAAGTGAGGAAACCGGCAGCTTTAGCAGAGCTTCAGCCACATTGTCGGCATATTTTCGCCCCGGTTCGTCATTGTCCGGCCACAAAATGATGTCTTTGCCTTTGAGCGGCGAGAGATCCGTTTTTTCAATCCGGGTATTGGCACCGCCCATCAGCGTCGTCGCTGCAAATCCGGCGGCGGCCAGCGCATCAGCGCATTTTTCGCCCTCAACTAAGATGATTACATTGTTTTTAAGAAGCTGCGGCAGGCGGTAAAGCGGCCGCGGGGACGGAAATTCGGTCTTGCCGTTTGCCGCATTCCAGGGCAGAAACTCTTTGCTGCTGTCTGCATATTCGTAGCGATAAATATAACATATTATATCGCCGTCTGCATTGAGATAAACATGCCGCCGATCCGGGCTGCCGCGTTTTTCCTTGGTTCCGGGGACTTCACAACCACTGATGCCGTAATATCCGGCAATGTCTTTGAGAATATTGCCAAAACCGGAGATACCGCGGTTGCGTCCCCACAGAGAGAAAACGTCGCCGCCCTCGGCCGTGGCAAAATCGTACCACAGGCCGCGCTTGGCACCGGAAAGGCAGATTTTCAGGCTGTCGCCGGGTGTGCCGCCAATATCTCCGATTTCAAAATATCCTTTGCGGCCGCGTCCTTTCGGGTACCATTGCGGCAGCCAGATTTCCAAATCCTGCAGAACTCTTTTTTTCAAGAGTCCGCTGTCATAATAAAACTGCATCGGCTTATCCCCCTCGATAAACTTTAGCGTTCGCGGATTTTAAGGTTATATTTCTTTAGCAGTTTCAGAACCTGATCAATGCTTTTCGGCCCAAAACCGGGAATATAGAGCAAATCTCGTTTTGAGCGTTTCAGTAAATCCGCAACGGTAATAATTTTGTTTTCCGCCAACCGATTAACAGCAACTTTGCCTAATTCGGCAAAAGAGGACAACGGCCGCTCATGCAGGTTTTCAATATCAGTCATTGGCAGTTTCCCTTTGGGTCAGAGTAATGACCGCACATCCAGGGCGGATGTTTCCGGCAGCGTTCAGGCTTTTACGGGCTTCATCGCTGAGCGAACAATACTTTTCCCCTGAAATCGTATAGTCGATGTCCATATAGTCTTCCGGGTTGCCGCCATTGGCTGCAATGCGTTTAGCATATTCCTTAAGCTTGTCCTTTTGCCATTCCAGCACCATCGGCCGGTCTTCCGTAATTTCCAGCCCGTCTTCCTGCAAACGGATTTCGCCGAACGTGCGGCCAAGTTCCCGCCGTTTGGCATCGAGCCGGTCACGATATTTCAGCATCAAAGCTCCATTCAACCATTTGCGCACATTGTCTGCCAGCGCAATCAGGGTCTCTACTTCCTTTTGCATCTCAGCCAGTTCGGCTGTGGGCAGTTCAGCCAGCTCGCCGATCGGCTTTGAGGCTATTTCATAAATAATGTTTGTCGGTTGCATCATAAGCTCCATAGTTGTTAGAAGTTACAATGCCATTCTTAATGTTTCTGCTGTTTTCCACGATGTAGGGAGCAGTAAAGCTGTTGCCCCACCGCAGATTTCTTAGTTTATTGCCGTTATATATTATAAAATTTTTTTAATAAACGTTGACAATTTATGCTGATAAGTTCGACTAATCTAAGGTCGTATTTAAAATTAGTCGAAAAATTTTTATGTATTTTAATTAAAAACTATTACGCTGGCGGGACTACAAATATCCAACCGGAATGATATTAACATCACCAGTCAGGGGCAAATGCGTCTGCGCCATACAGACAACAGCGCCAGTTCCTCTTTTTTGTTTAAGCGTTTCGATAACGTTAAAAGCCTTGATATCTCCTTTGTCCGGGTTGCTTTTTTTCTTAATCTCTACCGGATACAGCGTGCCGTTTTCATGGAGCAACACGTCAATTTCTCGCTTTTCTTTGTCGCGATAATAGTAAATGTCTGGCTGTTTGCCGTTATGCCAATAGCTTTTGATGATTTCAGAAACAACATAAGTCTCGAACATATTGCCGCTCATTGCACCGCTTTCCAAAACTTCAGGCGTTTTCCAGCCGGTCAGATAACAGGCCAGCCCCGTGTCCATAAAATAGACTTTCGGCGTTTTGATAAAACGGTTGCCAACATTGTTATAATAAGGACGCAGAATATAAACAAGCCCGGAAGCCTGCAAAATGGAAAGCCAGGACTTTATTGTCGGTTGTGAAACGCCGACGTCGTTTGCCAGTTCGCTGTAATTCAGCATCTCTCCGGTTCTGGCCGCCAGCGCTCGCATAAATTTCACAAAATCAAGCTCATTGCCCACCGCGCTTAGCGCTTTAATATCGCGTTCAATATAGGTTTGCATATAAGATTCGTAAAAGACTGCCCAATAATCGCTGTCTGCCGGATAAAGCTTCGGATATGAACCTTTCCAAATCAGTTCGTAAATTTTTAACAAATCTGTTTCAGTCGCATTCTGTACTTTGGTTTTTATGTATTCTTCCGTCGGCAGAAAGGGCGGAACGTCCGGATGCCCGTTTTTTTCGTCCTGTGACAAGCCTTCCAGTTGCAAAATGCCGACCCGTCCGGCCAAACTTTCAGAGACGTTTTTCATCAGATGAAACTGTTGCGAACCGGTCAGCCAATACATTCCGTTCTTTTTTTCCTTGTCCACGCTGGCCTTGATGTAAGGGAACAGCTCCGGAGCATACTGAATCTCATCAATCAGCACCGGCGCGGGATAACGCTGCAGAAACAATGTCGGATCATTTTTCGCCAGTTCTCTATTCTCCAGAGTATCTAGTGACACATAAGTCCGAGGCTGGGTTTCGCAGTTTTGCAAAACCGTCGTTTTGCCGACCTGACGTGGTCCGGTAACTAACACTACCGGAAAAAACTTGTTGGCTCTATCAATGCTTTTTTCTATGGTTCTTTGAATATACATAGCAAACTCCGACTAATATAAGGTATTATTTTAGATTAGTCGGAATTTTACAAAAGTCAAGGTTTATTAATATTAAGAATCGCAGCTATTCTTTACTCTAAATACAAGCGGTACAATCCCTGTTTATTGCTTTTAATCAGTTCCATCCATTCTTTGTGCGGGCGGAAAACATCACCAAGACGATAACTGGTGGATCCTGCATTTTTTAACAAGGTTTTGCCATAAATCCAAATCCGCCCGTCTTTTGCAGCATCATACAATTGTTTAATAATTTTCGACTGTACAAAGCCATAAACATAGCTCTTTCCATGGTAGCTGAATTTTGTATATCCGTTTGGCAGTTCTTCAATGAAAAAGTCATCAATATTATGACGGATATCAGCACTTTTAACTTTAGCTTTCTTATCAAAAAATCCCAGCTCTTTTTCCAAACGGAGCTTATCTTTACAAAGTATTAACACATCATCGATTGTCAGTTCTCTCACCGCTTTCAGCCGCACAAAAACTGTCATATCGTCCTGACAGGGCAGCTGAATAACATTGGCTGTTTTGTAAATGATAATGCGCCGCACATCTTCTGTCGTCAGCAATAGCAATCCTTTTGCCTGACAATTTTCAAGAGGAAGATCATAAGTCAAACCGTTGTTACTTTCTTTTCGAAAGCGTATAGCATCACTCTCTGGCAGATTAATCCAAAACCGACAGATATTATTTTCTGCCAGATACAAAGCGTCATGCAAGCAAAAATCCCACCGCTCCGTAAGTTCTGTCAATGTATAATATTCTTTTTCCATCTTGAATTCTCCGTTATTGCTTTATAGCTGTATTCTAAGCATATTAAAAACCGGAAAAACAGACGGACATTGGCAGTTCCGGAGTATGAAGCATATCTTTCATTACTTGTTTATTTTTTTATAGAAAACAAACGAGTAATAGAAAAAGATATCAAACATTACATTATTATGTTTGGAAAAGTGCTAATTATGGTACGGAAACCGTATGGAACGCAATGGTTGAAATAAATAAAAAAAATCCCGATATTTTCGGGATTGTTCAAACAGATAATATTAGGATTTCATATGGCAAACTGAAGTTGCGGCTGAACAGGAACAATATGCCGAAGGGGAAGCCTTAAACGATAATAGCCGCGGCGGTCAGAAAATACAAGCTCCTGCCAGCCGATATTTCCACGAAACAGAGCGGCCACTCGCAAGCTTTCTGATCCGGCTTTGTTTAACAGATCTTTCCCGTGCACCCAAGGCATCTCCGTCCTGCTTGCTGCATAAAGCAATGCAATGATTCTCGCCTGTATCACACCGAACTGATATCTCCGATTATCATAATAGACTTCTCGAAAATCTCCGGAATGTCTGAAGATATCAATCTGTCTCCCGTTCAAACACATTCCGTTGTTTATCTCAAAACAATGCTTTTCGGCTCTGGTAACGACCAAGTCTGTATAAGAAAGCAAAATTCCCTTATTTTCTATAATATCTGAAATTTTTTCATGGAATCTATATTTTGTATGATAGACAGGTACAGCATCTGTACCTGCTTTCATAATCCGGTAGATATCTGTTGGTAATAAAGGTTGAGGGGAAAAGCACTGGCTTTTCCCCTCTGTAAGATAATTTGCAAATTCAGTGTTATAGCAAACTCTTTCTATTCCTGCTGCAATTGCTGCTGGTCTGACACTAATTTCCAAGATGTTATTTTCCCCATAATAAAGTAAATCATCTCTTGAAACAGCCCAAATATTACTGATTTCTTGAAGGCTGAAATATTCTTTGACTAATAAATTCATAAAAAACTCCCATATTTTACAACTCAAAATAGAGAATATAAACATTTGCAATTTTAATATATTTTTAATAATTTTCAAGTAAAAAATGAACCCCACAAGTTTTTCTTGCAGGGTTTTACGGATAACTTCTTGTTTTAGGCCGTTTCAATTGCTCCTACGGTTGCAATATAATAGAAGTTTTGTTTGTTTTCATCCTTTTCGCGGCAGATGTTTAGGTGCTTTTCCTTTTTCAGCAGGCTTATTACTCCGCGTACCGACTTTTCTTCCCAGCCAGTTGCTGCTACCATCTCGTCCAAGCTTGCCTTGGTTTGCAACATTTCTAAGATTAGTCCTTTTTTGTTAATTCTTTCCGATTGTGCCGATTCACTGTTCCCAGCAGCTTTTATGTTCTGCCTTTCTTCATTTTTCTCGGTCACTGTATCGCCGAATTCCACATTCGGAATGATATCGCTTTCTTCCTCCACCGCATCGACATCGACGTTAGCTGTCGCTGTGACCATATAGGCAGGGGCAAGTTCCCGGAGACCTGTTTCCGGATTTAGCTGTAAAATGCCAAATTTCAGCAGCCGGTCAATCATCTCATCGGCAATTGCCTGATTGTGGATGTGGTTCAGATGCTCTTGAGCATCAGTTCCGGGATTAGCTTTTAATGCTTCAATCAATTTTTCCTGTGCAGCAGTCAATTTAATATCCATAGTGTTTCTCCTTTGTGTGTTATATTAATTTCTTTCCAATCAAGGGTTTTGTTGCTTACAAACACACAAAGCCGGAAACATTTTCATAAGTCCAGCAAATAAACATAAAAAATGCAATAAAATCAAAGAACTATAGAAATGGTCTGTTTTCTACAGCAAATTATCTGTCTTTTTTGCGTAAACATAGGATCCTTTTGACATTTCCATCACAATCTGATACAAACATTTTCGTATACTCGGAGCAATTTTATAATAAGCTCGTATCATTGTAAGGGTTTCGCTTTTAGTCAGCGGATCTTCTGTAGTTTCCTGCAACTGTTCAGCCAGTTGGGCATTTCCCCAAAGTTTTCTCGGACTTCTTTCCAAAGTTTCCTGATCCATATCCTCAAAGAAGAAGCTAATTGGTACTTCAAGCAAGACCGCAATATCCCACAATCGGCTTGCGCTGATTCTATTGGTTCCATTTTCATACTTTTGAATTTGTTGAAAAGTCAGCCCTATCATCTGCCCCAGCCTAACCTGAGACAAACCGAGCAATAGTCGCCGCAACCGCAATCGTTTCCCAACATGAATGTCGATGGGGTTTGGTTCGCCGTTTTGAGTTATGCCACGTGACTTTTTTTGTTTGGATAGTTCCATCATTACCTCCGTTGTGTCAGTTTTTTCTAAAACTTCATAGTCCTAACACACGAAGAATACGCTGACCTGTTCAAAAGGTCTGAAAGCGACATCATCCGTGCCGTACGGCCACCGGATGAAAGGTGGCCGGGAATGTCGCCAAAATCATCATCACAGAAATGAGACCTCCGACCTTTGGCTTGTCGGCGGCAACTGCCTAAAAGGTATCGTTGCTTCCGACACATGCCTTTTGTATAATCGGAAGCATCCCGACCGCAGTGTCGAGATATTATGCCTATCGGCTGACGGGGAATATCAAACCCCGCTGTGATTATATTTCTGTAAAGCTGAGTTTTGGCGTCACTCAAAATTACTGTCCCACGTTAGAGCATAAAATTTAAGATTTCAATAACATTTTCAGTTGTTGTCGGTATTAAAATACTTGCTTTCCGGCACAAAGGTTTATAACCTGTTCAAATAGCCCAAGGGGAAAATTCCGACACTGGGAAACCAATCTCGGTAAACAGCCTAATATCATGCAGGCAAAACATTAATGGAGTTTAATATGGAAGCAGATAATAAATGGGAATTTGCAGCAGCCATTCTTTGGCCAAAGTTAATCGAATGCGCCAAAAATGGCAACTTTATAACATATACAGCGGCAGCCCAATGGTGCGGATATAAAAAATGCCCCACCGGATTTGGAAATGTTTTGGGAATGATAGCAAACAAATGTGATGAAAGGGAATGGCCGCGGCTCAATACCCTTGTCGTTCAACAGGGCAGCGGTCATGCCGGAGACGGGGTAATCGGTGATCCTGCCTTAGATCCACCCGAGGTATTTACATTTTTTCAAAGTGATAAGTTTTTTTATGATGAAAAAAAATATCTCAATCCCTTCAGGGATTAACACAAAGGCGGCTTAAAGCCGCCTTTTCACCATTCGTCTGCTCTCATAATCGTCAACACCCGTCTGGTCACGGTCGGATTTGCCGCATCCGGGCTATGAAAACAGAAGTCAAGGTCATAATAGTCTATTTTCCAGAAGTAGTCTTCTCCGGCCAGGCTGATTTTTCCGAAATCATGTTCTTTGTAAGGATCGTTTTCGGCAGTAAAGTTTTTAAATTTTACCACTTTCTGTACAATTTTTGCACGTTGCTCTGGGGACAAGGCACTTACTTCAACGGAGAAGACAATCTGTCCGCCGATATGACAAATTCTCAGTTGGTCGTTTAGTTCTCTTATTTTCGCGGTTTTTGTATTCATTGTTTTATCCTTATCAATTGTTTCTTTTTCAAACACACAAAGCCGGAAACAAACCGACAAGTCCAGCTAATAAACACAAAACACCGCATATTTTACTGCACGGCAAAAAAAATATCCCCTTGCCTTGAGTAAGGGGATAATCTCTTAATATAAGGAAAAGAGTTTTACAATTTCTTGAAGAATGTTTTTACCATCTTTCAGCTGCACTGCTGCGCCAAGATCAAGAATAATATCCGCAACTTGCCTTTGAGGAAGGTTTGAGTTCCAGAGAATATCCTTGGCTCGGATATATAATTCGATTGCATCCTGTTTCGGACTGATATCACTGACTTTCAGCTTCAGATGCGGAAATCTGGGTTCACCAATGTTAAACTCTCGTTTAATCTGAGTCAGTAGCTGTAACATTATTGACTGTTTTGTCATATCTTTTTCCTTTCGTTATAGTTTATCTTTTACAACAGCAACAAAGCCGGAAACATTTTTATAAGTCCAGCTAATAAATACACTATCGCAATAAAATTACCATTTGCGGTATAACCGGGAGCAACCGCAAGCCCCCGTATAATCATTTTTTTTAATTGCATTTTAAGATATAAGCCCTTACAATTACTCTGTCGGTTATTTCCGACGATGATTATTATAAGTCACATAGGGGCCTCTCAGCCCTTCAGCACAAGTCCGTAGAACTTGGTGTAATTCTGCACAATTCCTTTTCGGAGGAGGGTGCGGAATAAGTTTTCTTTTGAAAACAAATAGGCACGGACGCTTGTTGAAGTCTGAGAACTCCTCCACCTGAGGCTTGTCCTGGAGTGTTGTCAGAAAAGGGGTTATGAATTGAACAAAAATGTATTTTCGTTTGCCAATGCAGGATTTGGCCTGCTTTTGCTGTCCTATCGCCAACGTTTTGGGGTTACGCTTCCGGAGCTAAGCTCGGAATCCGGCATTCCTCTTTCTGTTCTTGAAGAAATAGAGCTTGGCAATCTTGCTCCGGATAAAAACGTTTTAGCTATCTTATCCCTTTATTTTAATGAAAATTTTGAGTTTCCTGAGGATTCTCCTCTAGATACTCCTGCCAACAACAACTAATCCTGAATTTTCAGCTGTTTTTTAAGAATTTTTACTTTGTTTTTATCAAAGAATAAACAACAACTCCCGAATAAGAGCCGTTGTTTATATACCGGACTGCTGCCTATTCCACGTTGACCCACCGCATGATAACCGCCAGCGCTTCCACATAGCTCCCGGCATGCGTCACTTCGTCGACGAATTTGTCCCGTTCGTCCCGGTTCACGCCGCCCCGGCGCATGGCATGTGTGCAGATTCCAATCAGATTAAAGATGTTTCCGTTCTGTCCAATCAATTCTACCGTAATTTCCGGGTATTTTACCTTATCATTCATTTTCTTTCCTTTCGTTTGTCTGGTTCAGGACGACACCATTGTCGTCTGTAACCAAACAAAGCCGGAAACAATTTCACAAGTCCAGCCTAAAGTGAAATAAAATGCATTTTTTTATAACTTAACAAACTGTTTTCCCGTCATTTCATCTCTCCCGTGTTTCTCCCCGCATCGGCAATTTCATTTTTTTATGCAACCGTTGATTCGCTAAATCAGAGTTTAACAAATGGAGTTTGCTGTTATGGACACCTTGCCCAATCCCCAACCGGAAAATCTTATCGTTGTCACCAGTCTGCTCACGCTTGCCTTTCATCGCCATCTGTCCAAGAAAGAAGGGACAACAGGCAACAAAAGACTGGAACTAATTTCAAATGTAAGCACAACTGACACCGACGCCAACAACCATGGAGATACAAATAATGACTAGCGTATTACAAGAGGTGTTAGAGGTCAACAAAATGCCCATCGAAGCACTTCGCAAAAAATATAAAGAATTGTTTAATGCCGAAGCGCCGCTGACCGCAAGCCGCCGCCAGCTGATTCCCAAGATAACCTATCAGCTTCAGGTTCTGGCTTTCGGCGGGATTAGTTCTAGTGCCCAGCGCATGATAGATGATCTAAATCAGGGAAAAACGCCGGTTTATGCCCAACGCAAAAATCGCATTACTCTGCCGGCCGGTACGCTGATTGTCAAGGAATATCGCGGCGAAACCTATAAAATCAAAGTTACCGATGAAGATTTCGTTCTGAACGGCATCCATTACAGTTCACTGGCAAAAATTGCACGTTTTATTACCGGCGGCACCAACTGGAACGTCCAGCGCTTCTTCAAACTCTCGGAGACTGCGCAATGACCTATGCCATATACACCCGCAGCCATCCTGCCGACACCGGCTGCAAAGCCGATCGGGAGCAATATCAGCGCTGTCTGGATTTCGCTGCCCGCTATCGTCTGGGAAAATCCCTGCCGCATTATTCCGATACGCTTGTTTTGTCCGCAAACGGAGAGACCAACGGTCTGCAAAATCTGTTTGAAGATATCCGCTTCGGGCAAATAGATGGCGTCATAATTGAAGATACAATCTTTTTTGGCGAAAATTCTACCCGCTTGACGCAGATTATAGACTTTTTTGCCGCTCATCAAACCCGCATCCAAGTCGTCAGGGAGACCGTGCCATGCCCGAAAAAATAATCAATTGTGCCATTTATACCCGTAAATCTACTGAAGAAGGCTTGGAACAGGATTTCAATTCTTTGGATAACCAGTACGAATTCTGTACCAATTATCTCAAATCCATTAATGATCCTGCTTTGCAACTGCTGCCCGCTCGTTATGACGACGGCGGCTATTCCGGAGGCTCGCTAAACCGCCCGGCACTCCAGCGGTTGCTTGCCGATATTCAGTGCGGTCTGGTTAACCGGGTCATCATTTATAAAATTGACCGTCTAACCCGTGAAATTCGCGATTTTTTCAAATTGCTTGACATTTTCGAAAAATATAACGTTGAATTCGTTTCGGTCAAGGAAAACCAATATTACAATACCACCACCGCCATCGGGCGCTTAATGGTCAATATGTTTCTGGTCTTTGCTCAGTTTGAACGCGAAAATGCCGGAGACCGCATCCGTGACAAGATCGCCACGTCCAAGGCCAAAGGCATGTGGATGGGAGGGTGTCCGCCGTATGGTTATGATATCGGCGACCGCTGTCTGGTCATTAACGAAACGGAAGCGCAAAATGTTCGTTTCATTTACCAAACTTTTTGCAATACCCATTCTCTGGCAGATACGACAGATGCCCTCAACTCCGGCGGCATCCGCACCAAACGCTATACCACCCGACAAGGGCGAACTTTCGGCGGCCGCAAGTTTTCGGTCAAAACTGTCCAGCGCATTTTACAAAATCCGTTGTATAAAGGCATGGTTGCCCACCGCGGCAAACAATATCCCGGTCAGCATGCCGCCATTATCGACGCGGTACAGTTTGACATGGTTCAGGCTGTTTTTGCCGCCCACAAGGAGAAACGTGAAACCAGACGCCCTAAAATGCCGTCTTCCGGCGGTGAACGAGAAACCGCGGCCTTAACCGGTCTTATTTTCTGCGGTTGTTGCGGTTCAGCCATGACGCCGAGTTACTGTTGCAAGGGAGACATCCGCTATCATTACTATCGCTGCTACCGCCGCGCCAGCAAATTGGAAGACAAATGCCCCATTAATCAGATTCGCACCAGCGAAATTGACCGCGTGGTTATGGAACAGGTGCTTGCCATCCTCAAAAGCAGGGACTTTTTCGTACAATACATTTCTCATCATCACGAATTTGACGTTTCCACCGCTTTTGCACTTTTTAACAGCCTTGACGATGTCTGGAACAGTCTGTTTGAAACCGAAAAACGCCGCATTCTTCGTGAACTGCTGGCCAAAGTTACCATTTACAAGGACAAAATCGTCCTTGATGTCAAGAAAGCCGGGCTGGCTGGCGTCTTTGCCGAACTCTCGCAAAATAACCGGCTCGCCGAAGTAGAATATAAAGAAAACGAAACGTTTCAAATCTCTGTTGCCTACCGGGCGACACGCTTGGCCAACGGTGCAAAAATCATCGTTCCGGCCACCGCCAAGGAAGAAAGCCGCTTCAACGGATCACTCCGGCTGGCTCGGCAAATAGCCAAAGGTTTCGCTTGGCGAAAAATGATAGAGTCCGGTTTGTCGCTTCAGGAACTCACGGCATCTGCCAAAACAAATGAACGTGATATTCGCTTTGCCATGCGCCTTTCGATGATTGATCCGGCAATCGTTGAGTCCGTCTTATCGGGAAAATCTCCGGAATTCTTAACTTATGCTTTTATGAAAAAACATCCCATACCGCTTCTCTGGTCTGACCAGCGCAAGCTCTATGGCTTTGAAGAAAGGAAACAACAATGAACAATACCAATCAATCTGCCCGCCGCCGTTTTGATGCCGATTTTGCTGTCAGTGCCAGAATTCGGCAAATGCGTAATCTGCTTGGACGCTCGCAAATGGATGTTGCCGCTGCCCTCGGACTCACGTTTCAGCAACTTCAAAAGTATGAGAAAGCGCAAAACCGAATATCTGCCGGTCGGCTCCACCAGCTTGCCGTTGAATATTCCTGCCCGGTAGCGTGGTTCTTTGGCAATTACGATAATTCTGGCGCCACGCCGTTGACCGATGAAGAGCTTGATTTTCTGCGTCTGCTGCGTTCCTGCAGCGTTGAAGGGCGGCAGATTGTTTTCAAACTGCTTGAAACCTACCGTTCTCCGGCTTTGCTCAAGCAAACCAATGCCGCCTTGGCCGAAACCAGATAGCCGCTTTGCTGCGTAAACGGGGCGTACGGACAAACAAGCGTACAATAATACGCCGAAACAAAATTTTCTTTTCCGCCGCCCCGAAAAGCCGTCTGTTGTCTGCAAAATCGTTTTCATAAATATTTTGCAAAATAAAACAAGTAAAAACAATGCGCTAATTGCAAATAAAGACTGGACTAATCCGAAACATTAAGCAAAAACAAACACATCAGGCGGGCGACGCGGTGTCGCTCCCGAGTTTTAGAAAGGAAAATAAAATGGGAACTTGGGCTTTACCTCAAACTAAAAAATCAGCTGAACAGTTGGCCGCTCTTATGGCCAAACCTCTGAAGGCAAATCAGGCGGAAGACGCCATTTATAATCTTTTAGGCGACGACGAACTCAGCGATAACATTTGCGAGCAAATTAAGACTGACGGCTCAAACAGTGACGCCCGCTGTCTGATTGCTGCCCGTCTTGAAGATTTTCTCAATGACTATGCCGAACATCCGGAAAGTTTTTCCGAAGCTTGGAACCCTGCGGCCTTAAAAATCTGTCGCCGCATTGTCAACAACTTCTTTGCTCAAAATTAAGATTAACCCGGCTCTCTCCGGAGAGCCTTTTTTTAAGGAATAAAGCCATGCTAAACGAAAATATCATTGAAAGCATCGTTTATCCCGGCAGCCAAAGCGTTACCTGTCGGATAATCTATCAACTGAACGGGCGTACCATAAAGCTCGAAATCAAATCCGACAGTTTTGCGCCGCAAAGTTATGCCAAAGCCTGTGTTTTTGACGGTACGACCTGGAAAGACCTGTACGCCATTCCGTATGCCTTAATGCAAACGCCGCATGAGCTGTTTTACACCCCTCGCTTCAGTGGGCAGGATTATAAAAATCTGACCGGTGCCGCTCTCCAACTTGTTTTAGATGAGTTTTCCGCCGATCTGGAGACGCTCCGCACCAAAACCGAGGCCATTCTTTTTTTATAATGCGCCGGAATGCAGATTTCTCGGGACGGCAAAACCGTCCCGGCGGCCCAACCGGGGGAATATATGATTTCCGGCGTACAAAAGAACGCCGAAATAAAATTTCCCTCCCTGCACGGCAAAAAACGCTCGCCATGTCGTCCAAAGTCAGTTTTATAAAAAAAAATTGCAAATAAAATAAGTAAAAACAATGAATTAACTGCAAGTAAAGACTGGACTAATCCGAAACATTAAGCAAAAACAAACACATCAGGCGGGCGACGCGGTGTTGCTCCCGAATTTAAGAAAGGAAAATAAAATGGCTAAAAAATCTATTATCGAAAACCTGATTAAGTATGAATTAAACCACTTGACTGACATTCTTAATGCCTTGTTGGAGCTGAATTTGATTGATGCGTCATATCTAAGTGAAAGTACGGCTTGGTGCTGGTATGAAAATGAGCCGTCCGAGGCAGAAAAAATAATGGTTCTGGAAAAAATAGGCTATGACCTCAGCATTTTGAATCTGGAAAAATAACCGCTGTGGCTCCGGTGTTTTACCGCCGGAGCTGCTCCACCGCTTTTTGTAAAGGAATAAAATTATGGAAATCAAAACTTCTCGGCATCCGCTGATTAATACGCTGATCCACACCCGTCTTGTCCGCAAACCAAGCTCTTTGCGGGAAATTGAAGAATTTAGCCGCCACATTCTAAATCGCACAGCCGTTCTCATAACCGAAGTCTGGAAGCTGACCGCTGCTGAATACAGCGACTTCGGCAATTCCTGTCTGAAAAGCCGTCCGGAATTTTGCGGCAAGGGTGGCTATACCCAATATCAGGGGAAGCCTGTGCTGTCTGTCATCGCTCTTTGTTGTCATGGCAAGCCGACCCTGCTGATTGATCCGGAAGGTTACGATTATGCGCGTTATATCGGTTTGCTGGATAAAATTTAATCTTTAAGGGCGATTCTGCCGTCCTGTATTTTAAAAATAAAGCAAAAACAATGCGTTAATTGCAAATAAAGACTGGACAATACCGAAACATTAAGCAAAAACAACAAGCACAGGGGGCGACGCGGTGTCGCACCGGAATTTAAGAAAGGAAAATCAAAATGTTAACTGAAAAAGATAAATTAACCGTTATGCAATCCAACCTTGCTGCCATTGAGATGCTTGCTCAAAAGGTCATTGAACAGGTTCGCCATGCGGCAGAACCTGCTCCAGAAGACTATGATGACGGACAACGCTATGTTCATCTTGTAGGCGGGTTGGGCAACCTGTCTGATTTAGCCGCCAACCTCAACAGCTTGGCTCAGGCAACCGACGCCATTGTTAAACTCAAATAATTGTCAAATTTTCCGGGGCTTCGGCCCCGGAACCTGCCGGGAGAATAAAATGCTTACTTCAGAACAACGTTTAGCCGTCATTCAGGCAAAGCTGGCAACAGCCCGAGTTTTACTCAGGAAAATTAATCGCCGTGTCGAATCAGCCGTTCAAAATGCTTTTCCGGAAGATGCCGAACGCCAGGCTAACTATATCGGCGGATGCCTGATGGAAATTGAAGAGCCGTTGCAGGCTCTGTCCGACTTGGTTAACTCCGCTAAAATCTAACCCGCTTTTGTAAAGGAAAATAAAATGACCTCAAACGATATTGAAATCCAAACCCCCGTTGCCATCCGGCTGGTTCCGGCAGGCACTGCCGAAGAACTTGGCTGCACCACCGCCCGCTATGACGTTGCGGTTACCGTTAATACTTCCGAAAAACGCATCGGCTGCCTGACCGTCGCGCCCAAGCCGGTATTCGGCGGCGGCACCAGCTGCTTTTTCGCCGAACTCAGCGATGAAGACGGCAATCTCGGCAACGCGTCCGTACTCGAAGCTGCTGATCTCACGGAAGCTGCCGTTGCTATGCTGTCTTTCAAACTTTTTGATTAACCCTCAACGGCTCCGGTGCATACCGGAGCCTTTTTAGGAGAAACGCTATGTCTAAACCAAATAATGAAATGATTATCCATCTCACGTCCGGCGACAAACTCCGGCTTCATCGCGTCGCCGAGCCGAAAACCGATACCGAGCCGGTTGTTTTTCAAATGGTCTGGCAGTCTTTGCGCACGACCTATCATTTTGCCAATCTCTATCACTATCCATCAGCACCGCTTGGCTCTCCGCGTTATACAGCAGAGCTGCTTGACGAGGCAGGGACGGTGTCCGCTTCCATACCGCTGCAAAGTTTCACGGCGCGCAATGCCGCGCTAGAGGTGGTCGAAGCTAAAGTCTGCTTCTGATTTTCTTGCCCCGGCTGAGTCCGGGGCTTTTTTTGTGAGTTTCGGGCTTTGGCCCGTTTTCCCATAAACCGGTTTTTGCCGCGTTTATCCCATGGTTTCTGCCCCGCAGAACTGTGGTGTTTTTGTGCAACCTAAATTAAGGAGAATAATCATGGTACTTCGTACTTCACTCACGCCGCTCGGCGGCGGGGTTAAAAATCCCTATAAACCTCAGACTGTACTGGTCTATTCCGGCGGCGAGCATACTTTTGCTGCCGAACTGCCCAAGGGCGTGTTTAAGGTCTGCCTTGTCGGAACCGGGGCTTCCGGCATCAGCTGGTGGTTCAATTCCTACGGTTGGGGATCCTGCGGCGGTTCCGGCGCTGCGGTCGAACTCATATTTTATAATCCTCGCAAACAGCAGGTGGAGCTTTATGCCGGAGGAGCCATAACCTCCAAAGGCGTTGACGGCACCGCCGCTTGGATGAAGCTCGGCGGTGTCCTCATGGTAACCGTAAACGGCGGTACCAAAGGCGGTACCAGCGGCGGCACGGGCGGCACTTATGAAATCAATCCGGCGCTTCAGGTGTTGCAAACCCTCACAGCTGCAAACGGCAACAACGGCAAAACCGGTTATTCCGGCGGTGTCGGTACGGTCACTTCGGCCAGCCCTTATGAAAATTGGGGCAGTTCGTCCGAAGGCTCCGCTGCCTGCGGCGGTCTGCGGCTGGAATATATCCGTCCCAAACCGTAATGCAAAACAGGCCCCGGCTTTTCTGCCGGGGCTTCCTTTTTCTACCATTTTTTCAAAGGCATATCGTCTTTAATTTCTTCAGCCGTCATCTTAAACATGGCAAGCAGATCCAAGTCCATTCGGTTCCGGAGTATCCGCAGCATCACTTTGGTGCGTTTGATTTTCAAGATGTCTTTAATCTCTTTGATGGTTGCGCCGCCCGGACGGCTGATCATTTCCTCAATAACCGGGATGGCTTTGTTCAGGTTGCAATACATTTCCTTTTCCTTTCTTTGTCGTTTATCGGGCAGCTCCCACCGCTGCTAAACAAAGCCGGAAACAATTTCATAAGTCCAGCGTAAAAACAATATTTTTTTTGCAGAAAAGACTGGACAATCCTGTTTTTTTAAGCCAACAATGTCTTGTTTTAGTATTGTTTATTATTAGGTTGTTATAAGCCTTGGCAATTTCTCCGCCGGGGCTTTTTTATTACGTCACCGAAACTAAAAACCGGCAAACACCTGCCGCATCTGCCAAAATTCTCCCACACCGCGAAACATTTTTCAAAAGTGTACAATAATACGCCGTAGCGTTATATTCCCCAAAAAGGCCGCCGGCCTTTTCGGGCAGGCGGTTGTTTCGCTTAGTTGCGGAACCAATCTTTAATGTCTTTCCACGTTCCCTCGATAACCGGGGTTTCAAAGCCATGTTCTCTGCTGTACAGCTGTGCTTTGCCCTCGTCGCATTCATGTCCTGATTTCGGAATAATGCAATAAATAACATCACCGCTTTCAATATCGCTGATTCTGAAATCGTCGTAAAGGTTGCCGTTGAGGGGGCAATTGTTTTTGAACCAAACATATGTTTTGTCCGCATCAATTTTTTTGCTGTCCGCAATCTGGTTTAGCTTTTGTAGCAGGCTGTATCCTTTATTGACAAGGCTGCTGTCTTTGCAGAACCAGTCATACCAGAAGTTACGGATCTTCTGAATGTTATTGGCTTTGCTTTTATCAAATTCTCCGTTACGGTAGGCTGTGACGGTTTCTCTTAAGGTTTGTATTTTATCAGTCATTTTCTTTTCCTTTCGTTTGTTGTGGGCGACGCCATCGCCGCCGCTAAACAAACAAAGCCGGAAACAATTTCACAAGTCCAGCTAAAAAGTGAAATAAAATCAATAAATTAGCTAATAAATAACTGGACATTTCCGAAACATTAAGCAAAACTCCAAACATAAGGAACGACGCGGTGTCGTTTCGGATTCAGAAAGGAAAATCAAATGACTAAGAAAAAAAAGGACATGCTCATCAAAATCTTGTACAATGATATTGACACGCTGACAGATATTCTGTTAGCCGAAAATCTGATTGAAAACGGTCCCATCTTCAACCATTCCCGTGCCATGGACTGGGTAGATGAAGCTTCGGATGCCGAAAAGCTCCGAATTCTGAAAAAAATGGGCTATGACACCAGTGTATTAAACGCCTAAGACCATGAAAAAACCCCGGATGTTGCCGGGGTTTTCCGTTTTTTACGCAAACCACTTGCAATTTAAAATATGCATTTTATACTACTATTTGTCGGAAGGCCCAATTCCGACAGGGTTCGGTAAAACCTAATCAGTATGGGCAAATCTCTTGGGCTTTGTGAGCTTTTAAAACAAGAGTATTTTGCTATCGGGCATTTCACCTTAACGGGTGGATGCCAGCTAATAAGGCCTAGCCAAATAACTGGGCTATTTTTCATACTGATTATAGTTTACCCATCCACCCACCTGTGGTCGCACAGGTGGGAAAAACGTATTAACCCGTTGAAAGGATGGCAGCGATGCGAGATTTCAAATTCATAAGAACTAAGGCATTAGCGCCAAAATTTGAAGAACCGACAATCAAAGAACTTATCCGCTGTGTGGTAGACAATATGGATGATGCCCAATGGCGGCAATATCAATCGCTTTCAGCAGAGCAACAAGAGGGGTACGCTTTTTCGCTGCTGACAGAAACGGAAGAAACGGTTACAGCGACAAAAAAATATTTTCATACGATTGCCGGAGAAATTGAAAAACTGCTGCAAAATGGCGATGAACCGCAGCTTGAAAAATTGTTGCCGGAAGTCTTAAAATACTTCCCCGAACCTCAACGCACTTATTGTGCTATGGTTCATTCTCTACATGATTGTCTGGCTCGTACTGAACTCATTATTGCGAGAATAAACGAAGAACTTGGCGAGATTACCAATGTGGCTCAGCTCGCGTTGTTTGACTATTACATTAACAGCGGCAAACTCAAATCCTATTGCAAAAGACACGAAAGTTAAGTCCGATGCGACAGTATTTGGGCTGGATGTCGATAGGTGTATTATTACTTTTTGCACAGCCATTGTCTGCCGCAGACTTAAATAAAGCGGACATTTTAAAAATAACTGACGGTGATACGGTATTGCTTGCCGTGAATGGAGAAGAAATAAAACTTCGGCTGTTAGAAATAGACTGCTTTGAAAATAAGCCCAATCTGCGTGCCAAGTGGCAGGCGGAAACTTATGGTTTAACCAAAACGGAAGTTTTGCATCGTGGAAAGCAGTCAGCCGCTGTCCTGAAAAAATTGTGGTGGGACAACCGAGCCTTTTTCTACGTGAAACTCAAAGGAAAAGATGTTTACCGCCGCTGTCTTGGTACTCTTTTTATTATCCGCAATGATATTGAGATTGATGTTAACCATTATATGTTAAAATATGGCGGTTGTCTGCCATATCGATCCAAGCCTAGACGTTGGAAACCGAAACAATAAAGAACTTGATTTTTTATTTATGCTGCCTATACTGATATGTACTGGGAGGTTGGCGTTCTGGTAGGTTGGTAAGGCCTGATTGGTGTGGGCAGGTTCCCTTTGCGTGCAAGGGGAATTTTGTTGTTTTAATTTGGGCGGATGCCGGCTAATAAGGCTTAGCCAAATAACTGGGCTACTTTCATATCATCGTAGTTTACCAATCCGCCCGCCTTTGCATACAAGGGGAATTTTATCGTTTTAGCTTGGGCGGATACCAGCTAATAAGGCTTAGCCAAATAACTGGGCTATTTTCACGTTAATCATAGTTACCAATCCGCCTGCCTTTGCTTGAATATCTGAACTAATCTGTAAAATGGATTTTATATTTCTCTGGCTTCAAAGCGCATAAGCTTTCCGTACTGCCGATAATAAAAACCGTTTATCACGTCTAAAAGCGCCAAATTCCGCACGCCCCATACAATAATCTCGCTCCGCATATAGCGCACCCACATTTCGGCAGCGGCGTTTTCTGAGCCATAAGCCGATTGCGGAAGCTTAATAATCTCATCGTAGTCTTTATTATAGTATGCGCTAATGGCAATTGCGGCAATATCTTGTTCCTCTGCTGCAAATTCCTGCTGTACCAAAATTCGGCAATACAAATCGACATAAGTTACCAGCGCAAGCTTAAAAAAATCGCTGTTTCTATAGTCTTTGGCAACATTCTCCGTATTACGCCTCAAAATGCGTACCAATTGTTCATAAATGCCTAAAAACATCCCCTGACGATAAATTGCTACAAGATCGTCTTCATCAACGTTTTGGCAATACTTCTGCCAAATGGCTTCATCACGTTGCTTTAAATCAGCTATTTCCATACTCTTATCTCTGCGGTAACACATTTTCCCACCTGTGTGACCACAGGTGGGTGGATGGGTAAACTATAATCAGTATGAAAAATAGCCCAGTTATTCGAGCTATGCCTTATATACCTGGCATCCACCCGTTAGGGTGAGATGCCCATATAGCAACACACTCTTGTTTTTAAAGCTCATAAAGCTCAAGAGACTTGCCCATACTGATTAGAAATTACCGTTCCTTGTCGGAATTGGGCTTTCCGACGCTTGTCAGCATACAGAACATAATTTTAATTTGCAAGCGATTTTGCAAAAAAACGGAGAGTCCCGGTAGTTCTGATCTGTCCGCCAAAACTTGGGCAAGTAAAAGTTCCGGGACAGTTCATTTTCTGCTGGGTTTTTTATTGTGTCGCTGAAACCAGAAACTGGCAAACGTCCGCTGTTTTGGCCAAAATCCGCCCACACGGCGAAACATTTTCAAAAAGCGTACAATAATACGCCATAGCGGTATTTTCCGTTTTTTAGCTTGTGTTTTATAAAAATCTTATCTGTCTTATGCCGTTTTCCTTTTGATGCAAAAGACATAAAAAAATAAGGCAGATTACATATCTGCCTTATTTTAGGGATAAATTTCTTAGTTCAAAGCGTCCTGCAGGCTTTTGCCGACTTTGAATTTTGCAATATTCTTTGCTGCAACTTTGATTTCGGCACCGGTGCGCGGGTTGCGGGCAGTTGTTGCTGCGCGCTTGGAAACCGAGAAAGTTCCGAAGCCGACCAAGCGGATCTCGTCGCTTTTTTTCAGAGCTGCAGTAACGGAAGCGATGAATGCATCCAACGCTTTTCCGGCATCAGCTTTGGTCATACCGGCTTCAGCCGCCATGCTGTCAATCAGTTCGTTTTTGTTCATGAATAAAACTCCTATATGTTATTTGACAATGGAATCTAAGCCGATTTTCCGCCGTAAGTCAATTAAAATAACGGTTTTTCGCTGTTATTTTATATTCGGGCATTTCCGTTTTTCTTTTAACCCTCAAAATATCTGCCTGCCAGCGTTTGGGGCATTCGTTTCAAACCCGTTGCCGACATCGGCAGCTTTTTCCTGTATAAATCCAACAGCTTCGCGATTTTTGCAAAATCATATTGCCCGGCTTGCGTTTCCAATTCGTCCACATCCTTAACGGACAGGCCGGTACGCACCGCTGCTTCCGTAATTGTCAGCTTGCTGTTTCGCCGGGTTACAAAAAGAAACATGGCAATATTCAGGCAGGTGTCTGGGTTGAGCTCGCTGGCGTAATAAATCGGCATATCAGTCATTGTAGCTCTCCACGTTAATATACAGTTTTTCTTTATAAAGCTTCAACAGCTTGCAAACCAGCGTCAGGTCAAGCCCTTTGCGTCCGGTTTCCAGCGCATCGATATCTTCCACGCTGCATCCGGCTTTTTTCGCGGCGTCTTCAATGCCCAGCAGTTGTTCTCTCCTGGCCCAGTGCAGATTTTCGCCCAGTTTTATCTGACATTCTTTGGAAATAAAATCTAACAGCTCTTGCACGACATTTCCTTTCAAAAAAAAGACCACCTGAAAGGTGGTCGGGTATGTCTGCAAAATCATTAATCCAAGAAAATGATCCTCTGACCTTTAACGTAATATCGTCGGCAAAACCTCCGACATTACGCCTGTTGTATAGTCGGAAGCATCCCGACCTTACATCAAGTCGAGATATATGCCTCTGAAAGGCTGACGGAATATATCCTTTCCGCTTGGATTTGTTTTCCTGGCAATGGAGTTTGCAGATCTCCAACAACCAAACATCGCCAGTCTAGCCTATGTTTCCGCAACTTGCAAGCGCATATTTTCTTTATCTGAAAAGAACATTTTTTTGCAACAAATAACTGGACTAATCCGAAATATTAAGCAAAAACAAACACATCAAGAGGCGACACGGTGCCGCCTCCCAATTATAGGAGAATATCTATGTCAGAGAATAAAAAAGAAAATATTGTCAGCACATTGGGCTTTGAAGTCAAAGCGGAAAGTGTCAAAGAGTTTGATAACGGACAAATTATCGAGTACCATTTGTTTATCAAAACTCCCACCGCCGATTTTCAACGTTTCGGAACTTTAATGCACTCTAAGACCAAACGTTATAATGGCTATGCCTACTGCGGTGTCTATTTCAATTATGACGGCGGAAGAACCGCCAGCCTTTGTTTTGATAGCACTTCGCTTGATGTAGCAGTCATAAAGACGGTCATGGCCAAAATTTTCGCCTGATTGATTGTCCGGTTATCGTAATTTTTTAGAATAAGCCCCGGTTTTCGGGGTTTGTTTTTATCTGCAGGAAAAGAACATTTTTTGCAACAAATAACTGGACTAATCCGAAATATTAAGCAAAAACAAACACATCAAGAGGCGATGCCGTGCCGCTTCAGAACTAAATAGATAAGGAGCATTAAAATGAAAACAGAAATAATGTTGAATGTAACAGTTTCCAAATATAAGCCGGGTGAGTTTGGCTATTGGTGGACGGTTACCAAAGGAAAAACGGATATTGCTAGGACGATCTATAAAGGGGATATCAATTGTTCGAATAATGATTTAATTTCTCTGAAAGGCTGCCCTAAAGAAGTCCTTGGAGATTTCAGGTGCTGCAATAACCGGTTAAAATCTTTGGATTATGCTCCGAAAGCAATAAAATATAATTTTGATTGCAGCAATAATGGCTTAAAATCTCTTCAGAATGCTCCTCAAGAAGTCGGTTTCGACTTTGATTGCTCATATAATGAGTTAACTTCTCTTGAGGGGGCGCCCGTCAAAGTCGGTGAAGATATGGATTGCAGAAATAACAGCTTAATCTCATTAAACGGCGCTCCACAAGAAATCAGCGGCGATTTTAAGTGCAAAGGCAACCAGGCATTAAAGTCTTTAACCGGAATTGGTCTGGTTAAAGGAAAAATTATCAGCGATATAAAATAAATGTGCGGGACGGTTTCATACCCACGCCACGGTGAACGGCTCCGGTTTCCGGGGCTGTTTTTTTTATCCGGTAAAAAAAGAACATTTTTCGCAATAAATAACTGGACAATCACGAAACATTAAGCAAAAACAAACACATCAGTGGGCGACACGGGGTTGCCCCGAAGTTTAGGAAAGGAACATAAAATGAAAAATGATGTGGAATTCAAATATGCCGGCGGCGGTTTTGACGTCAGCCATGATCCGTATACGTCTTCTTTTGGCCGTCCGTTTCGGCAGGAGATAAGAATCAACTGCTTCTCCAGCGGCAGCAAAACCTTTGTCAAAGCGCCGGATATCCGGAATTGGGAAGAACGCGATCGTTTTTACGGTGAACGTCAGGATGTCAAAATGGACGCTTTCTTAACTGAACGCTTTGCCGAGATTGCCAAAAAGGTAGATGCGCTTATTCTTTCTGAAATGCAAAAACTCGGCTTCACACCGGAACAACAGTGAACCCAACCGCTCGGGAGCGGTGTAGTCCGCTCCCAAATTCAAACAGGGGAGATAAAAATATGTTAGAAGCTTATGCGCTTAATGATGAAATCTGGATCGAGCCCAATGATAGCCGTCAGAAAGGCATATTCCTGAAAATAACCAAAATCGGCCGCCTTTATATAACTGCGGTCAACGATTGGGGACAAACGTATAAAATTGACCGCTATACTTTCCAGTGTCAGGAGTTTTATGGGCAGGCCTTTGCCAGTCAACAGGCCGCAGCTGATTACAAATTGGTGCAGCAAATGTTCCGGCACCTGCGTGATTACCCGTCACAGAGTTTCTCTCTTTCACAGATGTGCGAAGTCTATAAAATTCTCGGTCTTTCTTATAACGAACAAAAATTCGATTAACCCACCGCAGACTCAAAACCCCGGAAATAACTCCGGCGCTTTTGCTCCCTTTTTTCAGAAAAAAGCTCCCCTCCCCCGGGGAGGGGGCTTCCGCAATGCTTTGGTTTGCAAGGATTTCAATTTTTGTTGCAGTTTCTATGAAAAGCAGGATAAACAACTGGACTAAAGCCAATACTTAAGCAACCCTCACACTTATTATATATAGAGAGGGGACAAAATGTCTGATCAGCTTGCTTTTGATTTTACGCTTCCGGCACTTCAGCAAACACCTGCCGTTCAGCTGTCATCACTTTCCACGTCGGAATCTACCGCTCCGAAAGAAGACAAATTCATGTATGGCGGCGGTTCCGCCAAAGAAGCCGAATTTTTCAAAATGTTTGACCAACTGGCGGCGGAAAGTAACCGGGCTTTACATACCGTTTTTGATGATTTTTGCCTGATGGGACGGTGCATCGTTCATAATTTCGGCATGCAGGAAGCGCTGCTGGCACGTTACATGCCCAAATACGAGCAATGCCATACCGAATATCATGAGCGGGCAAAATATTACAAACAGCCGCAGATAGTCCTTATTTTAAGTATGCTTAAGACATTGTCCGAACTTCTGGCGTGGCAGCCGGATGATTATCTGGGGCGTTATTTCGGACAAATGCGGCTCGATAAGCATTTTCACGGACAGTTTTTCACGCCGATTCATGTCTGCGAGTTTATGGCTGCCGTGGCTTTTGGTGATGGCTTGCCGCAAGGAAAGCCTTATGTAACTGTTGCCGAACCGGCTTGCGGTTCGGGGGCAATGATCATCGGTCTGATTCGTCATCTGCAAAAGCAGGGTATGACCGATCTTGGTGGCAGACTGGCAATTCTTGCCACCGATATTGACAGTCTTTGCGTCAATATGGCTTATCTGCAACTCGGCATACTCGGGTTGTCTGTCCGCATCACTCACGGTAACTCTCTTACCGATGAGGTATGGGATGCCTTTGATACGCCCAATCTGCAAATCAATACTTGTCTGGGATACTTTAAATAAATATTTATTTACTATTCTTGGGAGAACATGAGCCTATATTGCCATTAGGTTTAGAATTAGATGTTGGTTTCAATGATGGACTACATATACCAATTTTAGAAGCACTATTGATAGAAAGGTGTTCTTTATTGCTTTGTGTTAATGATGAACGATAAATTCCGCTCACACTATCTTTGGCAATAGAAGGTCTAGATGTATTATTTGCCATGTTTACTCCGTTAGTTAATTATTTTATTGAAAAATTCTAGTTGCAGTATTGCTGTAAAAAAAAGTGAGATAATCCCAAAAATGAAACAGCATTTCATAACTATGTCTTTATTTTTTAGGGAGTTATCTAACAAACTGGTTTCCTGGCCATTTATTATAGCTTCTAATAAAAATTTATTATTTTTAAAAATATTTAGAGCTAAAACTATTGTAGATAGAAAAGCTAAACCAGAAGTAAGCCACAATATAAATAACGGAAAATTGGTAATATCATTCATAAATGAGACCAAAACACCAATTGCGGCAGAGGCAATCGTCAGTAACTGACGATCTAACTCAAAACGTGTTTCAAAGTTAGCATTAACCAATGCAGCATACCACTCTATTTCTTTTCCGTCTTGAATGGCTTTGTTTTCTTCTTTCTGTTTATTAGCTCGTACCTTTTCATCAATTATTTCTTGTAGAGCTTTTTTCTGTTCCTCATCTAAGTCCATTTCTACTCTATTCCTAATTTAGCTATTTCTATATATTTAGGAATTGGAGCTTAAATACGCAAGAGAATAAACAAATAAAGAAAAAATAATTTTAAAATGAACTTTTGATGCAAAAGTTCGAGAATTACCTGCTTTTTAGACTACCGATAAGCGGTTTTTACTCACGAACCGATTTTAACTATTTTCCCCTCAACACCAATAAAACCGATGTAGGGACTCTGTCTAAGGTGTCCCTACATAACGTAGACTTTTTGCCCATTTAGACCGAAATTAAGCCCTTTAAGGCGGGACTCCTTAGACTAAAATCCCGTCTTTCAATCTCTCAAATTCCCTGATTTCCTAAGTCTTAGCGCACAAAAAAATCTCTGCATTTCTGCAGAGATTTCATTCAATGGTGAGCTCGGGCGGGTTCGAACCGCCGACCCTTTGATTAAAAGTCAAATGCTCTACCGACTGAGCTACGAGCCCGTTAACGGAGATGAACTCACATAACGAGGTGATATATAGAGGATAAAAAACACTTAGTCAACATAAAAAATGAAAATTTTGCAAAAAAAATAAAATGTAGTATATTTGTTAATAATTATATGTTATCGTTTTTTCAAATTTAGATGTTTTTAATACAATTGAGGCAGGTAAATTATGGTTAACGCTAATAATTCCGAACAAGAAGGAAAATACGATATTCTGCAGAATGCAGCCGGCGAAATCCTGATTATTATTAAATATCATCAGGGCGGTCCGGAAAATCCGCGCTTTGTTTATGACGGAGGTTCAAGCGCCCTGCTCTATCGCAGTCGTGAAAGCGCTATTATGCTGGATAATATTAACGAAAAGGCCCGCATGCCGCTAAAATCAGTCAGCGAGCTGCTTATTGTTGAGATTGAAGATGATGATGTTGCCCGCGAGTATAAAGTTCCGGTCAGACATATTCAAAATCTGGATAAGTTTATTTAAGATAAAAAGGAACTCAAATGAGTTCCTTTTTTATTAAAAATTTTATATTAAGCTTTATTTATCATAAATTTTAACTTGCTTGAAGATTATCTACAAAATCAAGAGCATGTTTGATGCAGATATCATGGTTATGGTGCTGATGTTCTCCCCAGCGGCCAACACCATATAAATGCTTAGGTTTGAAATAATCTAAAATCGCCGTAATAGCTGCCGTTCTACCGACCAACGGTATCGGATATGCCGCCGGTGTAGTATAATTAAACAAATTACGTCCCTTAAAGGTTACCTTGTTTGCATCAAAACGATTGGCATTAGTTTCCGTAAATACACCATAATTTTTACTGTCTTTTACAAAATTGCTGATATAGAGCTCACGGTGGTGCTGTTGCTCCATTTCCGGACGATACCTCCAATGATAATTGGTCGGATTATCGTCTGTTTCAAACAAAGAAACAACAACCTTGTTATATTTTATTTTATTAATCTGTTCACGAATTGCTTCCGGTCTGCCCATAGCTTCATATAAATCCGGCCACGGTGTTGTATTAATTACGTTTTTTGCTTTATATTCTTCATTGATAACCCAAACTTGCTCATTTTCGTCAAAATGCAATTTAGTTACCTTTGTATTGAATTTAATATTCTGCAATTCATCTTTGGCAATGGCTTCCATGACACGTCCATAGCCACCCGATAATGGATAATACGGGCGATTATGGCACGGATATTTTTCTACATCCTGCTGACGTTCTAAAGAGTAACGCAAAACTTCTTCTACTTCGACACGAGGAATTTTATAAATCCAATCGACATCCAGCTCATCAGGAGTTACGCCCCATAATTTTGTATTATAAGGCAACAAGTAATTATCACAGATCATATCCCCTAATTTCCACCGTATCCATTCTTCGTAATTTTTAGGTTCCGGTTTGCCTAAAGCCTCTCCGTTACGAATAACTGAAATCAAATATTTTATTTGCTTATCGACAGGAAGCTGCCACAAATTTGATTCCAGAGGATAATCTACATCCATTCCCTCAATACTGATTTTAGAAATACGAGGATCTATTTTATACATTTTCTCTTTCGGAAAAGAAGCAAAAATAAAATCTTCTACTTCTTTATATTTGGTCTGGAAAAAATGACCGCCGATATCTACCACATGGCCTTCAACATAAAAACTACGGCAAAGCCCGCCGGCCTCTTTTTCGGCTTCCAATGCCAAAATATTATTAATTCCTTTTTGGCGCATTTTTTTGAGCAAGGTTAACCCGGTAATTCCTGCGCCTAAAATGAGATATTCATACGTCATAGTCGTTTCCTTACTTTTTCTTTATTTTCATGATTGGTAAAAAATTAAATAATTTATATTC
>OJKC01000058.1_pt1 | contig 122386 bp, 96 predicted proteins | sample 1596401 | NCBI WGS metagenome assembly OJKC01 (sample SAMEA4350162, study PRJEB24818) | metagenome | biome: human; feature: gut; material: faeces | place: Denmark | collected 2013-09 | reverse complement strand
ATTTTCTCAACAATAATAATTCCGATGTTGCCGGATGGATACTTCTTTTTACGAATAAACATAGTTAAAATACCTTTCGTGTCACCCTAAATCAGGTGACACAAAGATACAAAACTATGGTTGCCAGACAGTTATGAAATTTGTGTTTTTTGAGTGACGAAGTCAGGAAAAAACAGACAATGGACAATCACCGTCGGAGGGGGAACATCCTCCTGCCGCACGGCAATTGTCCATTGTCAATTATCAATTGTCAATTGAAAGGTTGTCAATTGTCAATTACAAGGTTTCCAACGTGAAGGAATCCACGTCCACATAGCCCCCGAGCGAACGGGTGGCATAGTTGAAGATGGCGAACTTGCTGCCCATGAAGAAGCGACGGTAGTCGAAAATCATGCGGCAGGGAGTGCCGATGCGATGCCACGTCACGTTGTCCAGGCTGTAGGAGAACAGCGCCTCGTCCTTCTTGCCGGTAAAGTCCGCGTCGATGCGCAGGTAGACCCGGTCTGACGGACAGTCGACACGCTCCTTCTCGTCGGTCTTCACCTCGGTCACGCGCTTGTCATCATCCGCCAGGCTGACGCTCTGGAGCGACATGACGAGCTGTTTCCTGCCCCCGTTCATCTCCACGGCCAGGATGCCGGAGTCCCCGTTGAACGCGCTGAAGCCTGCCACGTCGCCGTCCTTCATGTGCGACAGGTCGAGGGCGACGGTCGCCTGGCTCCGCGGTCCCGGCATGCGCTGCGTCAGGGTGTTCGGTGCCAGGAAGAGGTTGTCCACCACGCGGGCGGTCTTCAGGCGCATGTATCCCGGACGCTCGGTGAGCGACCAGCAGCTGTCGACGGGGTTGTGGTTCCACTGCCAGTTCAGGTTGAGCGAGGCGGACGAGAAGTCGTCGCTGCCCATGATGCTGCCCCGGCACTCATCGGGGTACGTGGTCAGCGTCATCTGTTCGGGGACGCGTCCCTGCTCGTCGCCCAGCATGGGCCATCCGTCGACCCAGCGACAGGGCATCAGCGTCGGCACGCGGCCGATGCCGCCACGGTCCTGGAAGATGAAGCCGTACCAGTCGCCGTCGGGTGAATCGACGATGCAGCCCTGGCCGACACCGCCGTAGCCCTGGAACTCGCTTTCGAGGATGACCTTCTTCTCATATGGTCCCGTAATCTTGTCGGCACGGTAGCACACCTCGCGGCGCAGGCGTCCCGGCACGCTCCAGTCCATCGAAATCATCATCAGGTAGTACTTGCCGTCGTGCTTGAACGCCTGACTGCCTTCGAGCAAGCCCTGTTCGTCGGCGTCGCGCTCGAAAATCTTCAGGTCGAGCCCGCCCGGCTCCACGTCGCTGAGGTCACTCTTCAGCTGACGCAACTGACCCGTGCCGTAGAACAGGTAGACCTTGCCGTCGTCGTCAAACAGCAGGGAGGCATCATGGAAGTGGGGCGGACGGGACACGAGTGTCCACGGACCCGCAGGGTCCTTCGCGCTGTAGATGTAGCCCCGGTGGGGTTCGTCGTTGGGCGAGAACCAGACGTAGAACAGTCCGTTGTGGTAACGGATGCTCGACGCCCACTGTCCGCGTCCGTAGACGGTACCCTCCAGCAGGTCGTAGCGTGGCAGGTCGGTCAGCTTCTGGAAGACATAGCTGATGGTCTCCCAGTGGACAAGGTCCTTCGACCGCATCACCGGGCAGCCCGGCATGAGGTGCATCGTCGTGCTGACGAGGTAGTAGTAGTCGCCCACGCGAATCATCGAGGGGTCGGGCACGTCGGCATTGATAACCGGGTTGCTGAATGTCTCTTGTTGCTGCGCCACCGCCCCCGCCGAAAGGAGGAGGAGGGCAGCCGAAGTAAGCAGATGTCTGAGTTTCATAGGCTTTGGAGATGTTACATCGCCGTGCCGCGCTCGAACACGTAGTCTTGTCCGGGCTGGGTCTGCACGTCGTATTCGTATACCTTATATAATATGGGGAGCTGCGGGTCCTTCAGTTCCTTCGAGACCAGCGGCTCTGCCACCGGTGCGGGGGCATAGAGTGCGTTGGGGCAGTCGCCCTGTGCGGGTTTCAGCCCTTCGCCCTTCAGGGGGACGTAGCTGCGCAGACGCAACACGCCGCCGATGCGCGAGTGCACCTTGGCGCGGAGCAGCTGGGCGCCGTCCCAGTCCATGTCGACCACGAAGCCGCCGCGTGCCACCAGTCCCTTGATGCTGCCCCGGGTCCAAGCCTCGGGCAGGGCGGGCAGGAGCTGTACGGCGCCGTCGTGGCTCTGGAGGAGCATCTCGGCGACTCCGGCAGTGTAGCCGAAATTGCCGTCAATCTGGAAGGGCGGATGCGCGTCGAAGAGGTTCGGGTACGTGCGTCCCTCGGGGTATTCCTTCTGCACGTCGTCCCCGGGCAGCAGGCGGAGCATGTTCTGGATAATGCGGTAAGCATGGTTCCCGTCGAGCATACGTGCCCAGAAGTTCACCTTCCAGCCGATGCTCCATCCCGTGGTGGCGTCCCCCAGTTGGAGCAGGGTGTTCCGGGCTGCCTGGAAGAGCTCGGGGTGGAGTCGCGGCGACACCTGGTTGCTGTGATACAGACCGTAGAGCTGGGAGATGTGGCGGTGGCCGTCGCGCGGGTTGTCAGCGTCCTTCAGCCACTCCTGGAGCTGGTTGTAACGGCCTATCTGCATGGGCGGCAGTTGCTTCCAGGCTGCGGCAAGGGAGTCCTGGTAGCTCTGCGGCTCGCCCAGGATGCGGGCAGCCTGGCAGGTGTTGTAGAGCGCGTCAAAGGCTATCTGGTTGTCCATGGTGCTGCCGGCAGTCAGCGACGAAGCGTTGTAGCCGTGCTCCGGCGAGAGGGAGGGGACGGTCACGAGCCATCCGTTCTCGGGGTGCTTGACGAGGTAGCTGAGGAAGAAGTCCGCCGTCCCCTTCAGCACGGGGTAGTACTGACGGAGGAACTCCTTGTCACCGGTGAAGAGGTAGTGCTGCCAGATGTGCTGCGCCAGCCAGGCTCCCCCGTTGGGCCAGAGTCCGTAGAAGGCGGCGTCCACCGGTCCGGCGGCGCGCCAGAGGTCGGTGTTGTGATGTGCCACCCAGCCATTGGCGCCGTAGAGCGTCCGGGCGGTCTCGCGTCCGGTACGGCTCAGGTCAGTCACCAGGTCGAAGAGGGGGCTGTGGGTCTCGCTCAGGTTGGTCACCTCGGCGGGCCAGTAGTTCATCTCGGTGTTGATATTGATGGTGTACTTGCTGTCCCAGGGGGCATTCACACTGCCGCACCACAGTCCCTGCAGGTTGGCAGGCTGTCCGCCGGGTTGCGAGGACGAGATGAGCAGGTAGCGTCCGTACTGGAACATCAGTGCCATGAGCTGCGGGTCGTTGCCCTTGATGAAGTCTGCCACCCGCTGGTCGGTCTCACGGACGGAAGCCGTCGTGGCGGGCAGGCTGAAGCGTACGCGGTCGAACTGCAGCTTGTAGGCTGCCACATGGTCGGCGAGCGCCTGCCTGTAGTCCTTCTTGAGCACGGTCTTGAGGGCGGCGTCGATGCGCTTGGACGGTTTGCCGCTGACGTCGTTGTAGCTGACGTAGTTGGTGGCGGCACAGACATAGAGGGTTGCCGTCGTGGCGCCTGCCACGCTGACGGCTTCCGCCGTCCGGCTGCCCTTGCCGTCATGCTTCACCTGCACCCGGCACTCGGCAGTCAGTGCGCCCGGCACCCCTTCCTGGTCGGCAGCCTTGCAGGTGATGGTGAGCCGGTCCCTGGACGCCTTCACGCTGTGCGCTAGGGGCGCGTCGTAGTCGAGGCTGAAGTTCAACGCTCCGGGGCGGTCCGCCTCCAGACGGATGATGAGCGCGTCGTCCGCCTGTGAGGCAAAGACGGTGCGCGTGTAGGTCACTCCGTCGACGACGTAGCGGGTCGTGGCGGTAGCATCCTCGATGTCCAGTTCGCGGTAGTAGTCACTCGCCTTCGCGTGCCCCGGCTGGTGGATGAAGAGGCTGCCCATCGTGAGGAAGCGCATGCCGTTCCTGCCGGTGAAGAACGCCTTGTCGGCAAGTGCCTGCGCGTCCTTCTCCTTGCCGGCAAAGATGAGTTCGCGCACCTTGGCAAGCGCCTCTTTCCCTTCCGGATTGTTGTTGGTGTAGGGACCTCCTGCCCAGAAGGTCTCCTCGTTGAGCTGGATTTCCTCCTTCTCCGTGCCTCCGTAGACCATGGCGCCGAGGTGGGAGTTGCCCACGGGCACGGCCTCGGTCCACTGACGTGCCGGTTCGCCGTACCACAACTTCAGGCGTGTAGCCTCCTCCTTGTTCACCAGGGGCTTGATGCCCATCAGTCGCAACACGGTCTCGGCATAGCGCGCACCGAGCATGCGGTAGCCCTGCGCGGTGAAGTGGAGGTTGTCAGGCCCGGCGGGGCATCCGTCCGAGCGGACGACGTGCGCCGTGGGGATGACCTCGGGGAGGGTGTCGATGATGTCGTTCATGCTGGCGCAGATGCCCTTCTGGTCGGCATGTACCACCTCTCCGGCAATGAGGGGCACGTCTTCGGCTTTCAGTCCCAGGTCAGCCAGGAGGCACTCGTAGACCTTCTTGACCTTCATGGGCCACTCCTTGTCGCCCGTGTTCGACTCGCCCTGATGGAGGAGGATACCCTTGATGACTCCGTCCTTCTGTGCCTTGCGTGCCATCTCCAGCAGACGGCCGTAAGGGTTGCCGTCATAGAAGCTTGCGCTGCTCTTCATCCAGTCGGGCTGCGTCGGCAGGTAGGTGGCGTACTTGTCCTTGTCAAAGAGGTCGATGTGACAACCGCCCACGGCTACGTTGATGACGCCGACGCGGATGTTCTGCGGCAGATTCGCCACAAGGGTACGCCCGAAGTAGTCGCAGGGCGTGAGTCCGGTGAAGTGACAGCGGCAAAGGGGCGGCACAGCCTTGTACCACTCGCCCTTCATCCGTCCGTGCTCGGCGCAGTCGATGGGCGACATGGCGAGAAAGCGGTCACTGATGTCCAGGCTGTCCTGAGCCTCAACACGCGCGTTGCCCTCCATGTTCGACTGGCCGAACGCCAGATAGATATGGAAGTTGGGGTCCTGTGCCTGTGCCGTGAGGCAGCCGCACAACAGCCCCATCCATAGTAATTTCTTCATGGTGTATGTATTTATGAAACGTTTGTCTGTTTGTCCTTTCCGGCGGTTCACTTGAACAGGTGGGGCACGAACTCACGCAGGCAGCGGCGCCAGGTGAGCCACTCGTGGGCGGTGCCCGGCGACTCGTAGAAGGTGGCGTTGATGCCCATCTCACGGAGTCCGTCTACCATCTTCTTCGTGCCGAAGTTCTCTTCGGACCCGCAGCCGAGGAAGAGGTAGTGCACCTGCTTGTTGAAACGGGCGGCGTCGGAGAACACGCCGTCAAAGCAGGTCTTCAGGTCCACACCGAAGAGGGCGCCGCTGAACGTGCCGATGTAGGAGAACTTGTCCAGGTGCGGCAGGGCGGTGTGGAACGTCTGGTAGCCTCCCCACGAGAGTCCCGCCATCGCGCGGTGGTCGCGGTCGGTGCGGGTGCGGAAGGTGCGGTCGATCATCGGGATGAGGTCGTCGAGGATGACGCCATAGAACGAAGCGCCGTAGCGGGCACGTTCCTCTTCGACGTCCTTTCCGGGACGCGGGCTGAAGGGAGCCTCCACGTCGCCGCTGTCCATGACGACAATCATCGGTTCGCACTCGCCGGAGGCAATGAGGTTGTCCATGATGTGCTGCATGCAGCCCTGGGTGGACCATCCTGTCTCGTCCTCACCCATGCCGTGTTGCAGGTAGAGCACGGGGTAACGCTTCTTGCGGTTCGTCTCATACTCCGCAGGCGTATAGACCATGCAGCGGCGGAACGCCTTCGTCGTCTCCGAGTAGTAGGTGCAGGAGCGCACTTGCCCATGAGGCACACCCTGTTGCGGACGGTAGTAGTCGCCCTCCTCGCCTTCGGGTACCTCAATGCCGCTCGACACGCGGCAGCAGCCGAAGAAGGTGTAACTGGCAGGGTCCGCCACCTGTACGCCGTCAACCAGCAGGAAGTAGTAGTGGAACCCGACGACCAGAGGGTCGGTCACCGCCGTCCAGAAGCCTGCGGCATCGCGCTGCATGTCGTACTTCTTGCCGCAGCAGTCCACCTGCAGACGGGTTGCCTGCGGTGCGTAGAAGCGGAAGTGGGCACGGCGCTGCGCGTCGAGACGCGGGTACTCCACACCGGGTATGTTCGTGGACGCCGCCTGCGTGGTGGCACGTACGTCGGGGGCAGCCTCCTCGCGGCTGAACTCCCACCAGTCGAAGTTGAAGAGCTTGCAGCCCTTGCGCCCCTTGAATGCGAAATAGATGTCATGCACGCCGGTCAGCGTGGGCGCCACGGACGTCTCGAACGTACGCCAGCTCTCCCATCCGCCCGTACCGGGGACGTCGAGCACTGCCACCGGCTTGCCGCCGATGCTGTCGGCATAGACTTCCAGGCGTCCGCCGCGGAGGGCACTTGCCGCAGAGGCAATAAAGCGTTTGGGCGCACGGTCGCCGAAGTCCACCTCGCGCACCTTGATGTAGTCGCCGTCATGCGCGTCGGACACGTAGACGCCCGTCACGGCATTCGGCTCGGTCTTCAGTCCTTCGGACCAGGCAATGGTCTCGGCTTCGACCCGTCCGTAGGGCGAGAGCGTACCCACGGGCTTCACGCCCTCGCGGGTGGCATTGATGACCGGGAAGGTCCCGTCGGGGTTGTAGTCGAACTGCTCCACGGCGACACTGCGGCCGAATCCGCCGCCACCGGGCAGCTTGCCGGTGTGATAGAAGAAGTAGGAGTTGCCCTTGTAGTCGATGATGCCGCAGTGATTGGTGAACGAGCCGGTGTCCTGCAGCGGCATGATTTCGCCCATGTACTTCCACGGACCGAGCGGACCGTCCGCCATGGAGTAGGCGATGTGCTCGGGCACTCCTCCGGCTGCGTAGAGCAGGTAGTACTTCCCGTTGCGCTTGCTCAGCCACGGCCCTTCGGTATAGACGTCCTTGTACTTCTTTCCCTTCACGCGCGCCTCGGGGTTGGGAGCGCCGAAGCTTTCCACGGTCTGCTCCATGCGGTGCACCTCGCCGTCGATGGAAATCATGTCAGGGTTCAGCTTCGCGTAGTAAATGTTCGGGTTGCCCCAGTACAGGTAGGCGGCGCCGTCGTCGTCGATGAGTACGGTCGGGTCGATGTAGTCCCAACTGCCGTCGTGGAGCGGCTTGCCGATGGCGTCCTTGAACGGTCCCGTCGGCGAGTCACCCACGGCGACACCGATCGCCATGGCATTGGACAACTTCGAGTGCAGGCAGACGTACCAGTAGAACTTGCCGTTGTGCTCCACGCACTGGGCCGCCCAGGCGCGGTCGTCCGCCCAGGAGAATGTTTCGATGGCGAGCGGCGAGCCGTGGTCGGTCCAGTTGACCATGTCCGCGGTCGAATAGACGCGCCACTCCTGCATCCAGAAGAAGTCCGCTTTGTCCTCGTCGTGGCCGGTATAGACGTACAGCCGTCCATCATGCACCATCGGTGCCGGGTCGGTCGTGTAACAAGTCTGGACGATGGGGTTCTGTGCGTGCAGGGCGCCCGCCATCAGCAGGGCCATGCTCCCCATCAGGTAATGTTTGTTCATGTGCGTATGTAAGTTTGTAAGGTTATGAATCCGTGAGTTTGCCGACCTCCCGACGGATGAAGCCGGGAGGTCGCCGGCGGATGCGTCCGTCAGGGCTTATTGCCCCGCGACCAGCACACCGCCGTTGCAGGGAATGGTGAGTTTCAGTTCCTGCTTCTTGCCGAGCTTCTTCACCGAGAGGCTGCCGTGCAGCTCCTTGTCGTCGCTGTAGAGCCTGAGCTCCTGTCCCGGCTGCCACATCGGCAGGCTGACGGTGAGCTTCAACGGCTCGGCCTGCGCATTGATGCCGGCAACATACCACTTCGTGCCGTGACGGCGGGCGAGTACGACGTACTTCCCGGGGTAACCGTCGATGAACTTCACCTCATCCCACAGCGTGGGGACTTCCTTCATGAAGTCCATCGCCCACGACGGAGCGTCGGTGAGATTGTTGGGCGCCAGAGCGAAGTGCTGCACGGGGCTCTGGAACAGCACCGCCGTGGCAAGGGCGAAGACGTCGGAGGTCTTGCGCTGGCGGCCCCCGGGCTCATTCTTCGCATTGTAATACCTGTTGAGCGCGCTCCCGCCGAAGTCCATGCTGGCGACGGTGTTGCGGATGAACGGCAGCAGTGTGGCGCTGGTTGCCTCCCGGTCGCACTCCTCCTGCGAGAAGTTGAGGTTCTCGCTCGCTCTCACCGCTTCGGCAGAGGCGAAGTTGGGGTACATCCGCTCCCAGCCGCGGGGCAACGTGCATCCGTGGAAAATGACGAGGATACCGTAGTCGTTCGCGTCGGCGAGGATGTCCTCGTAGAGCTTCATCATCTCCTGCTTGTCGCCGCCGAAGAAGTCCACCTTGATGCCGCGGATGCCGATGCGCTGCATCCACTTCATCTCCCGGCGGCGGGCGATGGTGTTGTTCATGATGTTGCGCGGACCCTGGGGTGCATCGTTCCAGTAGCCATTGGAGTTATACCAGAGGTAGAGCGCCACGCCCTTCGTGGAGGCATAGCGTGCCAGTTCCTCGATTTTGTCGCGCCCGATCTGGGTGTCCCACAGCGCGTCGACCAGCACCGACTGGTAGCCCATCGCGGCACTGAAGTCTACATACTGCTTCTGGGTGTCGAAGTTCGTGCTGGCGTCGCCGGCAATAATCCAGCTCCAGGAGCCGCTGCCGTAGCGGTAGTCCTGCGAGGGCTCGTAGAGCGGACGGACCACGTCGGTGGCAATGGTCGTCTCCACAATGGGCTGCAGGGTCGTGCCCACGGTGATGGTGCGCCACGGGGTCTCACCCGGAAGGGAGATGCCCGGAGCCACCGTGCCGTTGCCGTTGTTGGAGGCTTCCGTCGGATAGCCGACCGTGTAGAGACCGTCGGCTTGACCCAGCAGACGGCTGCCACAATAGGCACTCGTCACGCCGGTCTCGGAGAGGAGCACCCAGCCCCGGTCGCCGTTGCGGAACAGTCCGGGGAAGGTGTAACCGTTGCCCCAGCCGTTCTTGCCCATGGTGTCGTCGGGGGTATAGTGGGTCTCGTAGCTGGGCGCCGTGCGGGCAAAGCCGGTCATCGGTCCCATCTCCGGACAGAGGAAGGTCGTCGTGCCTGCGGGGAAGGCGAAGCCCGTGGCTTCCCGGTTCACCACGCAGCTGAGGGTCTCGCCGCGACGGAGCACACGGTACTTGAACGCGACGTCGCGATTGCTCACCTGGAACACCACGTCGCACACCGGTGTGCCTTCCTTCGAGAAGGTGTAGGTCTGCACGTTCGCCACGTAACGGGGGTGGCTGTTCTTGATGGTCTTCAGTTCATAGGTTTCGTCGAGGGTCGTCGGCTCGCTCACTCCCGTCAGGGTCAGCCCGCGGGTGAAATCGCCGATGTTCGTGTCCAGTCCCAGCGGGGACTTGTTGAGGAAGGCGATCCCGTCGTAGTCCACCCGATAGGTGGGATTGCCGTCGGTGTCGTCCACCGTGACGCACAACTTGCCGTCGGGACTGCGCAGTTCAACCTCGCGGGCGGAAGCCTGCATGCCCACGAAGAGGGAGAGGCAGAGACATAAGATGGGTTTCATCATCCGTATCATCATTTGCGGAGCTCCCAGGAGTCCCAGTTAAACAATTCCATTCCTTCGCCGCCACGGAAGCAGAACACCAGGTCATGGACGCCCGTGGCGCCCTGCAGCGTGCAGGTCTGTTCCCTGTAAGCGTCCAAGCCTCCCGTCGGCTGTATGTCGAGCGTGCCCAAGAGCGGTCCCTCGGCACTGTCGAGGCGGACTTCCAGCCGTGCGTTCCCGTCAGCGGAAGCCACCGAAGCCAGGAACGTCATCGTGCCCGCCTGGCTGCCGAAGTCGACGGCACGGAGGCGGAGCGTCTCCCCGTCGTGGATGTTCGTGACGCAGATGCCGCCGTCCGCCTTGGGGGCTGTTTTCAGACCGTAGCCCCAAGCCATCGTCTCCGCCTGCACGCGGCGGTAGGGGTTAAATGTCCCCACAGGCTCCAGACGGGTGTCCTTCCAGTAAGGCACCTCCTGGATGGTTCCGTCGGCATTGTAGTGCATCTCGGCAGCCGACACCGAGCGGCGTTCGTGGTGGTCGGGCGTCTCGATGCGGAGCAACTCGTAATTGAGCCCGAAGACGTAGGTCTTCCCCTTGTAGTCGATGATGCCCGGGTGGTTGCCCCGGCTGCGGTCAGTCGGACGCATGATGTAGCCCTTCGTCGTCCAGGGACCAGTGGGGCTGTCGCTCATGGCATACCCGATGCCCTCGGGGCAGCAGGTCGAGGCGAACGCCATGTAGTACTTGCCGTTGCGCTTGTAGCACCAGGGGCCCTCCTGGTAGTGCTCGGGCACGGGGTCGACCTTCACGATGTCGCCGCTGTAGGAAATCATGTCCTCATTGAGCTTCACGTAGTAGACGTTCGGGTTGCCCCAGTACATGTACGCCTGTCCGTCATCGTCGATGAACACCGTCGGGTCGATGTCCTCCCAGTGCTCCTTCTGCCACACGAGCGGCTTGCCCAGCGGGTCGGTGAACGGCCCGTAGGGCGAGTCTGCCACCAGCACCCCGATGCCGTTGCCGTGGAGCGGGCAGTACATGTAGAACTTGCCGTTGCGCTCGATGACCTGCTCCGCCCAGGCGCCGTTGTCGCGCACCGCCCACTTGAAGCTTTTCAGCGAGGCCACCGCCCCGTGGTCGGTCCAGTTGACCATGTCGGTCGAGGTGTAGAGCAGCCAGTCGAGCATCTTGAAGCCGTCGGCATCGTCCTCGTCGTGGGTTGTATACAGGAAGATGGTGTCGTTGTGCACCATCGGCGCCGGGTCGGCAGTGTACTTCGTCTGGATGAGCGGGTCTTGCGCATAGCCCGCGAGCGGTTGCAGGACGGTCAGCACGACGGCTGCCATGCCTGCCAGGGTCTTGATTCTATTCATGGCTGTATGGGATTTAAATGTTTTCATGTAGCATCCGTCCGCCCGTCCGGGCAACGGCAGAAAAGGGAGCTGCCAGCGGAGGGCTGTTCGTCCGGAAGGAGGCAGCCCCGCGCTATCGTCCGTCTTGCAAAGAAAGGCATCTTGGGGCAAACTACCCACTAACGATGTTTCAGATTTGTTTGTTCATGTTACATCCCTGCAAAAATCCCTGTATTTAACGTCGTTTCCCGCACTCACCGCCTCCGACGGACGCACCGCCCCGCTCCACCCCTTCTCCGGAGGGAAAGGTCTGCCGACGGACAGACGGACGGGGAGCCTCAACCGCCGGGAATCCTCTCTCCGAAGACAGTCCGGGAGGAGCCGGAAGCCAAAGAATTGACAAAGTGTCAATCTGTCAAACGAATCGCCCGAGAATGCCTTCGTTCGCACCAAAATACGGATTGGTGACCGGGAAGGCCCTTCTCGGGCGATTCACTAAATACACCTTGACGGACTTTCCGTCGGTTTCCTGTCATTCTGCTTCCACCTCTCCCGTTTCCGTCCCCTTCCGTCGGTCTTTTCACACGGACGGACGCAATTTCACACCTGCGGAATCGCACCCCTTCGGGCGCTAAAAAATGAAAACAGATGGCTGTTTTCGTACGGACGAACGACTACGACGGTGCGGACACGTCGGTACGGTGGTGCGGACGCGTCCGTACGAAGCCAGTCACCGGTGCTTTTTACCGTGATAACAGGTCCGGCGAATGGCTTTTTCGCGTTAGAAAGGGTGTAATTATGTAAACGAACGTTTATTTAGGCGCATTCAGAAGGACGTATCTTAAAATATTTAACGCGCATTTCGCTAAATGGGAGATTTTAGCGGAAATGCGCGTTAGATAAAAATGCCGAATCGGGAAATTATGATGTTAAAACCCGACTTTTAATTGACAATTGACAATTGAATCACTGTTTGTCCGGTTTCACCAGACGGACGTAGAACACGCCGCCGGCTACCGTACCGGGACGGCTGCGGAAGGTCACCGTCACCGATTGTTTGCCCTTCAGCATCGACGCCGGTATGGGGTATTCCACATTGACCAGCTCAGACTTGTTCCATTTGCCGACGAGGTTCTCCTCCACCAGCCGTTCCCCGTCGATGAGGATGTCGAAGGTGCGGTCGGCGGTCTCGTTGCCCCAATAGCGCACCATGAGGTTGAGCGTCGTCTCGCCCCGGGTCGCCAGGTTGTAGGAGAAGAAGCCTCCGTCGCGGGCGTCACGCCACGGCTCTCCCTGGAAGTTGCCGGTGGTGGAGTTCTCGTTCTTCATCTGATGGTCCACCTCGGGCTGCTGCTCGGCAGTCGCCACGGCATCGACCGTCCGGCGGTCCAGACGCAGCTTCTGCTGCTCCGCCTCACGGGCGGCAGCCTGGTAGTCGGCGTACTCCTGCTCCGTCATCGAGAGCCAGTACATCATGTAGCGGCAGTCGTGGATGCGGAAGAACGGCTCCAGCTGCAGGTCCTTGTACTTGCCGGTGAAGAGTCCGGGAACGGTGAAGCACATCGGCTTGCCGGGGACGGGCTGCATCGCCGTCAGCTTGGCAAGGATGTCGGCACGCTCGCCGATGAGGAAGGGGGTGTCGAAGACCGACACGAGGGGTCCGTGGGCAATGTGTCCCCAGCGGCTGTCGTCAGCCACCAGACCGTCCAGATGGTCCGTTCCCGTCCGGGCGCCCAGGAGGATGGGACCGCGCATGATGGCGACATAATTGGGCACGTTGGGCAGTTCCTCCAGGGTGACATGCATCGGGAGGGTCAGCTCCACGACGTCACCGTCGCGCCATTCACGCTCGATGGCGATGTAGCTCGACGGGGTGGAACCGACGGCATAGTCCGTCCCGGCACAGAACGCCTTCATGGCTCCGGCTTCCACCCACCAGGGATGACGGACGAGCAGCTTCGCCCGGACGGGTTTCCCGGTGTGTACGGTCAGGCGCGAGGTCTCCGTGTCGGGGAAGGAGGTCTCCTGTGTCAGCGTGAGCCCCTTCTCCTTCCAGTTCAGCTCGGAAGCGACGAAGAGGTTGACAAAGAGGCTGTCGCCCGAGTGGGTATAGATGAACTCACCGTACTTGCCGTGGTTCTCCATGCCCGTGCCGACGCAGCACCACATGGCGCTGTTGGGCGCCGAGTAGACGCGGTAGTGGGCGGGACGGGCGGACGTGAAGTAGACGTATCCGCCGTGTCCGGGGTGCTGGGTGGAGAGGATGTGGTTGAACATGGCGCGCTCGTAGAAGTCGGCATAGCGTGCCTCGGGGTGCATGCGGAAGAGCCCTTCGGTGAGCTTGAGCATGTTGTTCGTGTTGCACGACTCCGGTCCTTCGCGGTCCTCGACGTAGCTCTTGCAGTCGGAGGCTGCGGCGAAGTGCTCGCGCCGGCTGTTGCCGCCCAAGGCGAGGGAGCGGTTGTAGACGACGGTCTCCCAGAAGAAGCGTGCGGCAGCGTCGTAGGTGCGCTCGTCAGCCGGTTGTCCGGCAGCGGCACTCTCCTCGGCGATGCGCTGGTATCCGACGACCTTGGGCACCTGGGTGTTGGCGTGCTTGTTGTCGAGGTTGTCGACCCGTGCGACCATGCTGTCGAGCAGCCAGTGGTGGGAGAAGCGCTTGGCGGCGTCGAGGTACTTGCGGTCGCCTGTCATCCGGTAGGCATCGGCGTAGACCTCGTCCATCCCGCCGAACTCGCTGTCGAGCATCTGCTCCATCTGTTCGTCGCTGAGCGGGGCGATGACCGTCAGTCCCCAGTCGCAGAGGCGCAGGAACATGTCGCGTGCCTGCTGGCTGCCGGCGTACGACCACGCATCACGCAGCCCGGCGTACACTTTGTGCATGTTGTACCAGGGCACCCAGTATTTCCTGACGATGCCCACGTTGCCCTTCTCGATTTTGTTCCACACGCGCATGCCGTCGGGGACTCCGCCCACGTAGCCGTTGCCGTTGGCGTCCTGGCACCGTTTCATCTCGTCCAGCATGTAGTCCATGCGACGCTTGCACTCGGGGTTGCCGGTGGCTGCGTAGTGGATGGCAAGTGCTGAGAGGTAGTGCCCGCCGACGTGTCCGTCAAGTCCGCTCCAGTTGGGGAACACTTCTGCCTTCTTCGGCAGCCCGGCTTCCTTGAGGAAGGGAGCAAGCAGACGGTCGACGTCGTACTGGAGGAGGACGTCGACATTGAGGTCACAGGCGTGCTTGAAGGGCCCGTCGAGCAGTTTCACATCGCCCAACGGGAAGGTGTTGGGATAAAGCTTGTCCTGCGCCGTGGCAGAAGTCAGGGCGAGGCTCAGGCAGCAACATGCTGCAAAGAGTTTGCGTAGTGTCATTTGAGGATATGAGTTTAAGGGTTTGTAAGTTCGTAGCGTCAACCTTTACCAGTTGTCCGTGCGGAAGGGCGATGCCAGGAGGCCATCCTTGTTGCAGAGGTTCGCGTCGGAGGGATTGTCGCTCCAGGCGTAGCGGACGGCTACGGGATGCTTCACCTCGGGGCTGCTCACCACGACCTTGTTGCCGCGGATGACGGCTTTCGCCCACACGAACTTGCGGTCTTCGCCGGCGATGGCGAAGTGCTTCAGCTCCTTGCCACGGCATGCCAGTCCGCGTCCCGTCTCGGTGAAGGAGAGGACAATCCGGTCGCCGTCGACCTGCATGTCCTTGTAGAGCGGACCGGAGGCGTTGACCTTCTCGCCGTATACAAGGCGTCGTGCTCCCAGGAAGAGACGGTGCGCCACGGTCTTCTTGTCGAGCGGATGGATGTCGTTCCACTCGCCTGCGTCATAGGTCACAGCCAGCTCGGTGTGCGGCACGGAGAGCGCCGTGCGGAACTGTGCGTCGCGGATGCGTGCCCAGCCGCTGTCGGTCGGACGGTCCTTCTTCTCCATGAAGTTGGGGAGTTGCACGAGCAGGAAGGGCATGTCGGGCCACTGCCACAGCTCGCGCCAGTTGGTGATGAGGGCTTTCAGGTAGTCGGCGTACGGGGCGGGATTGCCCGCGTTGGTCTCTCCCTGATACCATATCGCCCCCTTGACACGGTAGTGCCGGATGGGGTATATCATGCCGTTGTAGAGTCCCGAGCCGGTGCGGTCGAGGTTCGCCAGACGTGCCGAGAGGCGTTGCACCTCGCTCTGGTCGATGCCGGTCTTGTAGCGCCACGTGCCGGTGAGGTCGATTTCCGCCTCGTCGCCCACGATGGCATAGCGTTTGTCCTTCACGAAGCCTCCGTTGCCCCCGTTTGCCGTGAGGCGGACGGCGATGACGTTCTTCCCTTCGCGCAACACGCCGGCAGGGATGTCATACTTTCGCGGAGGGTAGGTGTAGGAAGTGAAGCCGACGAAGGTGCCGTTGACGAACACAGAGTCGCTGTCGACCATCGTGCCCATGTAGAGGCGGGCGTGCCGTCCTGCCATCGAGGCGGGTACGTCGAAGGTCTTGCGGCACCAGACCGTACCGCGGATGTCCGCCCCGTTCTCACGCCAGTAGCCGGGGACGGTCATGGTCGCCCAGTCGCTGTCGTCGCACTCCGGCAGCTGCCAGCGACCGGCGCCCCGGTCCTGCCGCGCGAGCTTGAGGCTGTCAAAGGCAGCCTGGTCGACGAGCAGCTGCGGGAACTCCTTCAGGTGTTCCTGGCTTATCCAGCTCTCGATGGCGGAACCGCCCAGGCTGGAGACCAGCATGCCTACCGGCACATGGGTGTGTTCGTAGGCCTCCTGTGCAAAAAAATAGGCCAAAGCCGTCCAGTTCATTACATCGGAGGCAATGGCCGAGTGCCAGCCGGCATTGCCTGCTATCTCTTCCCGCAGTTCACCCTTGACGTCCTGTGTGGGCACCTTGTAGTGGCGGATCATGTGGTTGTTGGACACGTTGATTTCAGGGAACTTGTCCGTGAGGCGCGCGATGGGAGTCTCCTGGTTCGACTGGCCCGAGCAGAGCCACACGTCGCCCACGAGCACGTCGCGTATCACGATTTCATTGACCTCCAGGACAAACGGGCCGCCCGCCTGTTGTGGAGGAAGCAGAACATGCCAGCACCCGTCGGCACCGGTCTCGGTGTCGTAGTGCCGGCCCTGGAAGCGTACCGTCACTTTCTCACCGGGGTCTGCCCAACCCCAGATGTCCAGCTCGGTATCGCGTTGCAAAACCATGCGGTCGCTCACCAGCCGTGGCAACCGCACTTTGGCTGAAAGTTGCGGCACGCAGAGTGCCGCAACGAACAGCCAAGTGAGAACATACTTTACTATCATAATGCTAGTCTGACTGATACAATGCTGTTGGCGTTTGCCATGACATAGATGCCGGTGTCGGTCTTGCCCGTCTCTGCCGGTACCATGTTACGGTCCGCATCGGTCTCCACCGCCTCCTTCACCGTGGCTCCGCTCAGGGGGATTTCCACGCTTTGGGTGTCGGTCGAGAGGTTGAGCAGCACGATGGTGACTTCACTGCCAGCCTCGTTGGTATAGGCGGTTGCCATCACCGACGAGTTGTCCGACGTCGCTCCGATACGGGTCATGCCGGTGGCGTACTGTGCGTAGTGTGCCAGGATGTACCCGTTCTTCGTCACTTCGCCTTCGCCTGCCGGACTGCGCTGGTCGCTGTCCCCCAACATGCCGTAGAAGCGTTTCAGGTACCAGTACACGTAAGCGCTGCAATAGCCTTCCATACACATGTGGATTTCCTTGCCCAGGTGGGTGAGGTTGTAGTCCCACGTACGGAACTGCCACAAGGCGGGGTCAGTCTCCGTCTCCCCGTCATTGAAGAGGTGCTCGGTCATCCACCAGGTCTTGCCGCCGATGCGCGAGTAGAGTCCGCACACATAGTCGTGGCGGTCTTTCTCGTATCCCGCCTGGGCGGTGTTAATGAAGCCCTGATAGAGGTGACCTACGACAATGTCGGTCTGGGCGAATGCCTCAGCATCGTTGATAAAGGGGTCAGTGAAGTCGGGCGAGGTGCCGCATGCCTCGGGAGCCATCAGCTTGACGCCTGTGGCACGGATCTTCGCACCGTACTGCTTGACAAAGGTAAGCAATTCTTCCGGAGTCCACGTCATAAATTCCATGTCAGGCTCATTTTGTACAGAGATTGCGTACAAACTGACCCCGTTTGCCTGCATATAGGTAATGTAGTTCACCAGATGGTCCGCATAGGCGGCATAATTCTCCGCCTTCAGGTGCGGAACGTCATTGTCGCCCACCTTCACCAGTTCTGTCAGCGCATCGGGTGCGACCCAGGGACAGGCGAAGACGATGGCGCCGTTCTCCTGTGCGAGCCTGGCGGCTGCGACGTCGGTGCTCCAATCGGCTTCGTTGGGGTAAATCATCAGGCGGAGGACGGAGTAACCCAGTCCGCCGGGACCGTAGAGGGTGTTCATATCTTCGGTGCTCAGCACATTGCTGCCGGTCCATATCTTCGGGTTGTACATGCCTCCGAAGCCGACCACGGGCTGATGACGTACGGACGCATCGATGTCGAGTGCCGTGGTTTCATAGGCGAGTCCCTGACGGATGGTCAGGTCGCTGACTTCGCCGGTGGTCTTGTTCGTCAGGTGGAGGACCTGCGACTTGGCTTCGCGTCCGCCGTTGACGGTATAGTCAATCTTCAGGCGGACGTTCTGGTGCAGGTCGGTAGCGGCACCTCCCGACATGGGAGAGACTGCTGTCACGAGGTCGCCCTCACCCAGGGAGATTTCCCATTCGGCTTCGGACCACTGTACCACCGCCATGGTCGTCCCGGCATGACCGGAGACTTGCAGTTCGTTTTTCAGGAAGAGCGCGTATGAGCCTTCGCGCTCACCGGTGTTCATCACGTTGTCGTCGTCATCGGAACAGCCCCACGCGAGGCACAGTCCCATCAGAAGCCAACACAGTTTAAAGGTATACGATTTCATAGTCTTGCTGTTATTCGACCGCCGCAAGTCCAAGCCGTCAGCTGACGTCGTCCGGTGCTCCGTCACGGGTCAGCTGCGGCCTGTGCCTGCGAGAGTCAAGTTGTTATTTCAGTCCGTCAATAATGCCCACGTACATGCCGGTGCGGTTGTAACCGGAACTCCACGGACAGAGGACAGCGTCGTTGCCCTCGGTCAGGCGGGAGAAGGAGATGCCGTACTGTTGGGCGGCGGGGATAATCTCAAAGTACTTCTTGAGGATGAAGGCGGCATAGTCTGCACCGAGCATCTCGTCCTCGAAGGAGCGTTGCGCGGTCGTGATGGCACTGCCCTTCTCGTCCAGCACCTGCACGGTGAAGTCGGAGATGCGTACGAGGCGTCCGCTCTCAGCCAGGCGAGTGAAGAGTGCGACAATGGCTTCCCGGTTTGCCTCCTGGGTGGCTGCATCCTTGGAGTAAGTGGCGTGGAGCAGGATGTTGTAGCCATCGAGCTTCGTCACGCCGTCCGCCTCCCAGGTCTTCACCAGCGCATCCAGCTCGTCGAACTTCTGCGTGAGGTTCTCGCTTTGGCTGAAGGTGTTGCTGACGAAGAGGTCGAGGTCGGTCTTCGCGGTGTCGCGTGCCATCCGGACGGCAGTCTGCGCGTACTCGGTCTCCCCGAGGTACTCGCCCCAGTGGAAGGTGTTGGCGTCGTTCGTCTTGCTGAGCGGTTCGCTGATTACGTTCCATCCCTTGACGGTCTCACCACCGGCATCGATGAGTGCACCTATCCATGTGCGCAGCTCGCCGGTGAAGATGTCCTTCTTCTCTTCGGGGGTCTTCTCGATGACCTGGTCGTCCGCCTTCCAGCGGAAGTCGATGTTGTCCATGTAGGCGTGCCACTCACCGGAGCCGGACCCTACGGCAATGTCCACTTCCGTCAGGTCCTTCATCGATGCCGGTATGCCGATCTGTCCGTTACCGGACGTGCCGTCCAGGACGAAGGGGATGTAGATGCGTCCCCATGCATTGTCGGGAGCACCGAGGTGGGCCGGTCCCATGCCGCAGTTGAACTCCTGCCCGTTGATGACGATACGCATACCGGAACCATACTTGCCTTTCCCGTCGATGAGGAACATCTCCAAGTAGACGCCCGTGTAATCGCCCAGCGTACGTCCATCCTTCAGCTTCACGTGGAAGGTCGGGTACGTGTAGCTGCACAACGAGGAAGCCGTACCGACGTGGAGCACCTTGCCGTGCGTCCCGGTGGGGTCGTCCTCGACCACTGCCTGGTTGCCGTTAGTCATCGGATACTGTGTACCCGCGGCATCACTCTCGAAGTCAATCATCGTGCTGCCTTCGGCGGGCAACATGTAGTCGAGCGTCACGTTGTCCATGTAGTAGCGGGCATCGCCGGAGGCAGTTCCCACGCCCAGCTCAAAGGTCGTCAGTCCTTCAAGATTCTTGGGTATGATGACAGCCGGCGAGTTGCCGTAAGTCTCGTTGCTGCTCAGGAACTGAATCTTCGCACTGCGGTTCCAGGTATTGGGGTTACAGCCGAAGCCCTGCGCATTCACGCCGCCGTTGCTGTTGCTGACGGCCAGTTCCGTCCCGTTGATGAAGACTCTCATACCGGCACCATAGATACCGAACTGGTCGATGATGCGCATGTCGAGCTTCAGGCTGGAGCAGTCGCCCAACGTAGCTCCACCGGGAAGGGTCACGGTGAACTTCGGGTGAGAGTAGCTCAAACCGGTGGTCTCGTCTCCCAGACGGAGCACCTTGCTACCGTTGCCGTCGGGGTCTTCCACCACGGAGCTGGCGCCCGCCCCCGTCAAGGGGTATGAGGTGCCAAGGGCGTCCTTCTCGAAGTCAGCCACCACGATACTCCCCTCTTCAGGCACGAAGGGGATGATGACCGGCTCGATGAGGGAATTGTAGTAGGAAGCGCACTGTCCCTGGTCGGAACAGAGCGTTCCGCCGAAGAGCGACAGTCCGGCTTCCTGTGCCGTCTCTGCCGCCGACTTCATGTCGACCACGCTGTAGCTGCCGTTGTCCTGCAGACAGGAGGCGGTGCTGAACGAGCCGTCGACATCGGCACCGTCGAGGTTGTTCAGGATGGTGCTGAATGCCACCTCACGAGTCCCGAACTCCGAAGCCGACACTTTGGAAGTGAGCTGGAACGGCGATTCCGGAGTGCGTGTAATGTAGGTCTTGAGCAGGTCGAAGCTGGCGAGGTACTCGCTGACTTCGGCGTCGACCGGCTTCTCCAGCTGAAGATTGCAGTCGTACTCATCGGTACATGCCACCACTGCTGCAGACAGCAGGGCGAATCCGATTAGCTTATTGCTGATATGTTTCATGTCTCTTTGTTTTAATGGGTTTACATGGCGCCCCCGTCCCCTGTCCGCCGGTGTGAGAGGCGGACGGAAGAGGAAGCGGGGTCACTCACTTCACTTGATGTCTATCTCAAACGTCTTTCCACCGACCACGTTGCGGGTGTGGAGCACCAACGTATCGCGGGTAGCGAGGCTCATGTCCTTGTCAGTGAAGTTCACCTTGTAGTCGAGGTAGATGGCGTCGCGGTCCTTGCCGCCGAGGCTGTTCTTCTCGCCGTCCTTGACAAACTTGCCTTGTCCCGTCACTTCGACGTTGTCGGAGGCGGAAGACATCACACAGCTGCCGTCGTCCTTGAAGTCCAAACGTACATCGTAGTAATAGATGTTGTTGGAGGCATCCCTTGCCGAGAGCGAGAGGATGTTTCCGGTCAGGCTCTTCGTGGTGAGCTGCACGGTCTCGTCGTTCTCCACATATTCTTCATGACGGACAATGGTTGACGATACTCCGTTGATGACCGCCTGGTCGACACCGCGGCGGAGGTACTCACCATGATAGGGGTTGACGTACTTCACGGCATAGAGCACGTAGTTCTTCGGCTGGATGTTCCAGTGTCCGCTGTTGGTCAGCATGGGGTCCTCCACACCGGCTGCTCCCATGAGGATGGAGTCGGCTCCCTCGACATGGGTCATGCGCAGGGGGATGACATAGTAGTCGGTGACCGACTTCTCGTCGGCGAAGAAGGCGTCGGTCAGGTAGACGTCCACACCGCCCTTGATTTCTCCGCGGGGGATGGCTATCTGGCTCGGATTGCCCAGTTCATAGTACGACTCCGGCATGAGGGTCAGAGGGGTGTCGGTTCCCTTGAAGTAGAGTCTGTCGCAGAGCGAAGGGTCTACCACGTAGTCGATGATGACGTTCTGACGGTTGGTGTATCCGCCGCCCCAGGCAGCGTTAATGGAGAAGCGGTGTTCGTTGTCGCCGGTATTGTCGACAAATTCATCTTCACCCAGCTCGATGGTGCGCATGGCAAGCTGGTTGGCGAAATAAACCGTCTGGTAGTCGAAGTCGGGAAACTCGTTGTCCGAGCTTTCACAGGACGCGGTGAACGAGAGGAGCAGGGCTGCCAGTCCGGAGTAAAGTATGTTCTTTTTCATAAGTCTGTTGTTAATGGTGAGTGATGATAGTAGGGTTACTCCCAGCCACGGTTCTGCTTCAGGTTACTGAACTTGAGAATCTCGGAGTTGGGCACAGGGCTGTAGTACATGTAGTCCTCGTAGGAGCGTTCCTCCACCAGGATGCGTTCGTAGCCGTTGCCGTTCCACTGCAAGCCGTAGACCGGTTCGTTGAGGTTCTCCTTCCAGCGGCGCAGGTCCCAGAAGCGGACGCTCTCGAAGCACATCTCCAGACGGCGCTCGTTGTGGATGAGGGCACGCATGCGTTCCTTGCTGGCGGCACACTCCTCCAGATAGGGGTCATCGGTTCCGCCGACGCCTGCACGCTGACGGATCTTCTTGATGACGTCATACGCGGAGTAACCGCGACGGGCATCCTTCGGGCCCCATGCCTCGTTGGCAGCTTCGGCAAAGGCGAGATACATCTCCGTGAAGCGGATGCGCGGGTCATAGTGCGGCTGGTTGGAAGTGGCTGCAGGGTTGCAGTTGACGTCCATACGCAGACGTTTGCGCATGTAGTAACCCGTGCGGGTGGAGCGGTTCTCGGTGACGTTGATGCCATCGGTGCTGGAGTTGACGATGTTGATGGTGACGCCCTTCTCGCTGATGGTGCTTCCGTTATAGATAATGTACTTCGCCAGACGCGGGTCCCGATTGGCGTAGGGAGCGACCTCGTTGTAGTTTCCTGCACTGTGGTCGATGGGATATCCGTTTGCCATGGGGAAGGCATCCACAAGGTTCTGCGAGGGGTTCATGTATCCGGTGCCATAGAGGCTGGGCGGGAAGTTCTGCGACTCCTGTGTGTTGTTGCTCGAACGTCCGCTACGCCACAGGATTTCAGCAGGGTTGTTGCCGTCGTCGGCACTGTTGACGATTGAGGGTGAATAGTATTCCAGCCCGTCGTTTGCCAGACCTCCCACTCCGCCCTTGTAGTCGATGATGTCGGCTGCTGCGTTCGCAGCGTCTTCCCACGTGGCGTTGTTGGAGGGGTCCTGATAGAGGGGACTGGCGGCAAGGAGTGCCATGCGTGTACGGAAGGCGCGGGCTATCAGTCCGTTGAACAGCTGACGTGCCTTGGCACCCATGACATTGTTATACTTGCTGGCGTCGGTCGTCAGGTCCTGGAATCCCTCCGGGACGGCAGACACATCGTTGTACTCCCACGGGAGAAGCTGCTCCGCCTGTGAAAGGTCGCTGTACACCTGCTCCAGACATTGCTGATAGGTCGCACGGGGAATGTTGAAGTCCGACGTGGTGGTGAGGTACTCGTTGATGAGGGGCACACCGAGCAGTTCACCTTCGGCAGTGAACCCGGCGTGTGCACGCAACAGATAGTAGTAGTACATGCCGCGGAGCCCGTATGCCTCGCCCTTCAGACGGCGTGCGAAGAGGGCGTCCATCTCAGGGTCGTCCTGTGACCAGCGGACCTCGTCGACGTTCTCCAGGAAGAGGTTGATGTACTGGAGGGCGTTGTAGGCGTTGTTCCATTGGCTCAACGGGTTGTAGGACGTGTTGGTCCATGCACCGGTCGCCATCTGGAGGAAGACGTTCGACGACTGGTTGGTCACGGCGTCATCGGTGGCATACTCGCTGTTGTCGTAGCAACTGGGGAGCATGCTATAGACGTTATGCAGGATTCCCCGGGCGTACTCGGGGTCGTCGTGCATCTGTTGCTCGATATCGGGGTGGTTCTCAATCGCCGGCTCGAAGAGGTCGTCACACCCGGCAGCAAGGAAGGCACCCGCCATTAAAAGTAATATAGTCTTTTTCATATTCTGCTAGTTTGTCGTGAGGAATCAGAAGGCAGCCTTGAAGCCCAGGTAGAAGTTGCGGCAGTTGGGGACTCCCGTGCTCAGTTCCATGTGCTTGCGCTCCTTGGAAATGGTGAGCAGGCTGGAGCCGCCGCAGTAGACGCTCAGGTCGCGTACGAACGTACCCTTGAAGGTGTCTTCGGGGAAGTCGTAGGTGAGCTGCACCTGATTCAGGTTAAAATAGTTCCGCTTGTACATCCAGAACGTGGAGGTCTGGTAGTTGTTGTCTCCGTTGGTGGTGGTCAGACGCGGATAGGTCGCCGTCTCCTTGGTTTCCTCGGTCCAACGTCCCCAGACTACCTCGGAGAACTTGCTCGTGCCGCGGTTCCAGTAGTACGAGCTGCTCTTGAAGTCGACGGAGCCTGTCTGTCCCGTACCCATGGCGAAGAAGGTGAAGTCCTTGTACTTCAGCGTCAGGTTCAGACCGAAGGAGAAGGGAGGTGCTGCCCAGCCGTTCTTGCCGAGTTCCACCTGGTCCTTGCTGTCGATGACGTTATCGCCGTTGATGTCGCGGTACTTCAGGTCACCGGGACGTACCGTACCGAACGTCTGGCGGGCATGGTTGTCAATCTCTTCCTGCGAGTTGAAGAAGCCGTCGCAGATGTAACCGAAGGACACGTCGAGCGGACGTCCGGCACGTTCCTGGTAGGCCTCATCGTACATCTCGTCGCGGACCATCGCCTGCGAGGTGAAGTACATGCCCGAGAATCCCAGCGTGACGTCGACCTCGCCAATCTTCTTGTTGGCGCTCAGCGAGAAGTCAAACCCGCTGCGACGGTCTTCGTTGTAGTTGATCCACGGGAGGAAGGTATTGTTCGTGCTGCCCTGGAAGAACGAGGGGAACATCGTCGACGAACCTTGGGTGAGCAGACCCTTCGTATCCTGATGGAAGTAGTTGGCGTTCAAGCGCAGGAAACGGTCAAAAAGTGTGGCATCGATGCCCACACGGAACTCCTGACGGGTGATGAAGTCGAGGTCGAGGTTCGTACCCTGCTTGGACGTCGGTGTCCAGCCGCCTGCCGTTCCGTCGTGCCACTGCGGGTACATACCGTCGGTCTTGGAGAAGTAGCCTTCGTACATGTAATACTTCTCGATGTCGAGGTCCTGATGCAGGTTGGCGTAGGACGCAGTGAGCTTCAGGTCGTCGATCCAGGATACATTGTCGCGGAAGAAGTCCTCCCGGCTGATGCGCCATCCCAGGCTCACTGACGGCGAGAAGGCGTTGCGGTTACCCTCGGGCAACTTGGCGGAATGCACGACGGCGCCGCCGAACTCGGCGTAGTACTTATGGTCGTAATTATAGGCGGCACGCAAGCCCAGGTTCACGTTGCTCGTGCGGTGATAGTCACTGCTCTCGTGATTCTCGTCGGCAGAGCTCTGTGTCTGGTAACCCCATCCCAGGAGGGTAGCCGACACGTTGTGGAGGTTGGCGAACGTACGGTTGTAGTCAAACTGCGCACTGAACGTCATCGTCTGGTCGTACATCGACTTGCCGACGTACTCGTTGGGGTTCTTCTGGTCGTTGTTATGCTTGTTGAGGGCGACAATCATGTCCTTCCCGTTCACTTGTGCCCAGGTAGGCTCGTAGACTGCGTATGTCTCATTGAACGCCTCTGAATAATAAGAGGTGTAGTCCACGCTGTATGCCGTGCGGAACGAGAGTCCCTCCAGCACGGAGCTGAGGTCGGCTTCGAGTGCCACGTCAAACATGAACATGCGCGACTTCTCCTTTATGTATCCGGCAGCCAGCAGGTCGGCAAACGGGTTGGTGAGGTCTGCCGACGTACCGCCCAGAAGGTACTTGCCGTCGATGAGGTGGTTGCTGTTGGTGATGTATTCCTGGATGGACGATGAGTTGGGGTCCATCATGTCGGTAGGCAACAACGGAGCGAACCAGTTGGGACGGAGTGTCGAAGCGGCTCCCCAGAAGTCCCCGCGGCCATCGTACTGGTTGGTGTAGACCACGGCTGCATTGGTTGTCGCCTTCAGCCACTTGGCGAGCTGCATGTCGACGTTTCCACGCACATTGAAGGTCATGTCGGAGTTGTTCTTCGCCTCGCCCCACTTCAGCAAGTCGTTGTTGTAGTTCATGCCGAAGTTCAGGTAGTAGTGCGTGCGCTCGTTACCTCCCGTCACCTCTCCTGTCACATCGGTGTTGAAATACGCCTTCTTCAGGTAGTCGGAGCTGTAGAAGTCGATGTTCGGATAGCGGTAAGGGTTCGTACCCAGCTTCGTATAATAGATGGTCGAAGCGTCATAACGTTCGGGGAGTCCGTCGTTGCGGCAAGCTTCGTTGTACAGCGTCATGTAGCAGTCGGAATCCAAGTATTTGGGGTATGCCTTCGGCACATTGATACCGGCATTGGCACGCACGTCGATGCGCATCGGCTCGTTCTTGCCGCGCTTGGTCGTGATGAGGACCACTCCCTTCGAGGCACGGCTGCCGTAGAGTACGACGGCGGCTGCATCCTTCATAACGGTGATGCTCTCCACCTCGGAAGCCCGCACGTTGCTTGCGCTACGGGGTACCCCGTCGACGAGCACCAGCGGTTCCTGTCCCCAGATGTTTCCGGTATATCCGCCGATGTAGCTGTCCAGCCCCACCAGACTGTTCGTACTGTTCACCTTCTTGAGCAGCTCCGATGTGTTGACCGTCGAGACGGCTGTCGTCAGGTCTTCGCGCGCAATCTTGCCGAATGCCACGTTCACCAGGCTGTCTTGCTGTTCTTGTGCCCAGACTCCTGTCGCACAGAGCAACATGCCGGACATCGTACAGCCAATATGTAGATACTTTCTTTTCATTGTTTGCGTCATTATTAGTTAATCGGTCAATTACCACCCGGGGTTCTGGCTGAACCCTTCGTAAATGTTCGCATCCTTGCGCGGGATGGGATACCAGTAGTGTCTGTCGGTGTATTGACGCTCAAGCAAAGTCACCTCACGCAGGTTGCGGATGGCATTCTCTTCGGGCGCATCGTAGTTGTAGCTGCCTCCTGCACGGTCAAACTCAATCTTGGTCTTCAGCGTGTAGGGCTGTTGGGTGAGCAGCATCCAGCGGCGCAGGTCCATGAAGCGGAAGCCCTCGAAGGCAAGCTCCACGGCACGTTCGCGACGCACCTCACTCAGGAAATCGGTGGCGTTGCCCAGGAACTTGTCGAGCACGTGGGCCGTACCTGCACGGTCGCGCACCTTGTTGATGGCATCAACGGCTGTCAGCGAGTAAGTCGTAGCCTTGCCCTGCGGAGAGCCATAGCCCACAGCGGCTGCCTCGGCATACATCAGGTAGACGTCGGCGAGGCGCATCAGGTTGAGCACCATGATGTTGTTCTCCTTATAGCCGTCCGTGGTGTTCATCAGCTGCGGACAGAGCTTGCTGTTCATGTAGCCGGTGAAGCAACCCTTCTTGGAGTCTCTTTCCTCACTCTCGCGTCCGCCGGTATAGAGTTCCACGCAACCGCCCGAACCTCCGGAGTTCTTGAACTTCACGCCGTCGAACATGATGACCTTGTAGAAGCGCGGGTCGCGGTTCTTCCACGGGTGGGTGGGATCATAGCCCGACTCGGCATCTGCCTGTGTGATGTCTTCGGGCAACGGATAGCCGTTTGCCATGCCGAAGTAGTTCACGTAGTTCGCAGTCGGGTAGTTCTTGATACCGGAAGCCTCGATGCTGGTCGGACGGAAGTCGTTGACCATGTTCCAGCGCCAGCGGGAGTCATAGTCGATGAGGTTCTCCTGGAAGATGGCCTCGTTGACGCCGTTGATGCGTCCGTTGGAGTTGTGGAGGAGGAAGATGTCATTGTATTGGTCCATGGGAGCCAGTTCATAACGTCCGGTCTCCTCGGTGATGCGCAAGGCTTCGCCCAGCAGTTCGGCACCCCGCTTGCACAGCTCGGTGTTGTATTCACGGTTTCCACCTGACGCCCAGTTCATCAGCGGGCTGCCTGCCCACAGGAGGGTCTTGCCGGCGTATGCCAGTGCCATAATCTTGTTGATACGCATGTTGTTCTTGCCCAACGTCACCTTACCGGCAACGGTCTCGTCCCAGTTGACGGGAAGCAGCTCGGCAGCATGCTGGAAGTCTGCCACACAGTGCTCGGCACACTCCTGCCACGTCAGCCGGTCAAGCTGTTCGGTCTCTGTCACGACATGGTCCACGTAAGGCATGCCGCCCCACCACTCCATAATCATGAAGTGGAACCAGGCACGGAAGAAGTAGAGCTGGCCTTCGATGAGCTGACGCTCTTCCTCGGTGGCGCTCACGAGATTCCCCAGGTTCTCGATGCCCTGATTTGTCTTGCGGATGCCGTACCAGCTGTTGGTCCAGAGGTCACCCTTGTCGCGGCGGGTCGATGTCCCGGCAGCTCCTCCGCTGCGCGGATAGCCATAGTAGGCTGTGGTCCAGCCCCAGAAGTCGCCGTTGTCCACGTTCATGGTCTGCAGACGGGTCTCCTGCGGCTCCCAGTATACGTCCTCTCCGTAGTTGAAGCACGTGTGGTACTCGCTGTTGGAGATGATGGGGATGCAGTTGTAAAGCTCTTCAGTGAAGCCCTGGAAGTTCATGAAGTTCTTATAGGGGTCGTTCTCCTCGTAATCGCTTTCAGGCGACTTGTCGAGGTAGTCGGTACACGAAGTCGTCGTGCCCAGCAGCCCCGCCATGGCCAGTGCGGAGGTCAAAAAGAATCGATTTATATATTTGTTCATAGTCGTTGCGCTTATAATGTTATGTCAATACCGATGTTGAAGCGGCGTACGGTGGGGTAAGCACCGTCGGATGAGCTGTAGCCCGTGTTCGACTCGCGGTCATCGGGCATGTTGGTCCACAGGTAGAGGTTGTCGCCGTTCACATACAGTCTCGCCGTGTTCACACCCAGCTTCTTCAGCCAGTCGCCCTGGAAGGTGTAGGAAAGCTCCACATTCTTCAGACGGATGTATGAACCGTCGTACCAGTAGCGTGTACCGGAGGCTGCTCCATCCACCGTGGTGCCCCAGCGCGGGGTCGGCAGGGTCGCTGTACCGCCGGGGGTCCAGTATTCACCTTCGGCGTATGCCACGTGGGCGGTGCTGCGGAAGGTCGGGAAGTTCACCTCACGGGTCACGTTGTTCACCCCGTAGAACTGTGCGTAGACACTGAAGCCCTTCCATTCCCAACCGGCAGACAGGCTGTAGGTGTTCTGCGGGATGGTGGAGTATTGATACGGAGCGCGGTCGTCAGAGTCCACCACACCGTCGCCGTTGAAGTCGACGATGTTGTAGTCGCCCGGCAACTTGTTGTTATTGTTGGTTGTCCAGGCAGAGCTGCCGATGACATCGTCCCATGTGGCGAGGTTGCCGTGGTCGATGTAGGAGTACACCTGGTCGATGGCGTGTCCTGCCGCCTTCTGATAGTCGGGGAGCAACGGAGCGTCGTCCTTGAACTTCACTTCGTTGACCGCATGGGTCATGTTGGCATTCAGCCAGGCGCGCATTTCGTTGGGGAACACATGGTTCAGACGCAACTCCAACTCATAGCCGTGGCTGTTCACCTTACCGAGGTTGGCACGCGGAGGTGTCATACCGAAGTACGAGGGGATGGCACGGTCGCTGCCGGAAACCAGAATGTCGGTACGTGTATCATTGAAGATGTCGACCGAACCGGCTACCAGGCCGTTGAAGAACGAGTAGTCGATACCGAAGTTACGTTTCTCGACCGTCTCCCAGGAGATGTCGGGGTTGCCCAGCGTCGACATGTTCCAGAAGGTATAAGGAGAAGCATCGGGGCTGACACTACCCATGATGGCATTGCCGCTGTTGTTCCACTGGTCCTTGTAAAGGAAACGTCCCGAGGTAAACCGTTGCCAGGGCTGCACGACGGAGTCATCGCCCACACGTCCCCACGAAGCGCGGAGCTTCAGCATATCGAGGAACTTCAGGCCCTTCATGAACTTCTCATCGCTCAGCATCCATCCCACAGAGAGTGAGGGGAAGAAGTCGAAACGATAGTCGGGACCGAACTTCTCCGAACCGTTGTAAGCGCCGTTGGCCTCGAAGAAGTAGCGCATCATATAATTATAGGTAACACGGAACACCCAGTCTTCGCGATAGATGGGGAACACGCTTCCCTGAGCTTCCTTCAAGCGGCTGAAGAGTCCGAGCGCCGTCAGCTCATGGTCGCCGAAGGTGCGGGCGTAGTCCAGCTGGAAGGAATAGTAGAGTTTGCGGTAGGTGCTGTTGATGTCGGCGCTACCTGCCTGGGTCGACCAGTAGATGGGGTTCTCCACCTTGTCGATACCCGTACCCGAATCAGGGTCAAACTTATAGTCGATCTCACCTGTGCTCGGATCTATCCACATCTGTTGGGCGTCATTGTACATATCATTGACACCGCGCTTGCTCTCCACGAAGTTGTAGTCCATGGAGAAGTTTGCCTTGAACTTCAACCCTTTGGTCAACATGGCAAGGTCCTGCTCCAGAATAAAGTCGGTCGTCACCTTGGTCGTCGTACGCTTTTCCGAACCGGCTGTTGCCAGAATACGGGCGGAGTTGGGGACATCGGCATCACGCGGGGCATACCATCCCCACATGCCATTGGAGTAGACAGGACGCATGGCGTCAGGTGCCGATTTATAAGCCGAAGCCCAGTAGGACTGGTCGTTGTCCGCCATCTCCCACGGCAGGGAGCGTTGGGCATTCGAACCGAAGAGGTTGGTCGAGAACTTCGTGGTCTTCGTCAGCGTGAAGTCCAGGTTACTGCGGACGTTGATACGGTTGTAGCCGAATCCGGCGTCATAGCCGCGGTTGTTCTCGAAGGTCTTGAACAAGTCACCTTCGCTCACGAAGTCGGCAGCCGCAAAATACTTCACCACCTTCGTACCGCCCGACACGTTGACACTCGTGTTGTACGACATGGCGTGACTCTTGAAGAGGTAGTCCTCCCAGTCGACGTTGGGGTAACGGTCCCACTCTTCGGCATTTGCCGGATAGCGGTACTTGTGGATGATGGCAGCCGGCGTGTAGTTCGCCCAGCCGGCAGGATTGATGGCAGCCTCACGCTCAATGGAGTTGTTCATCAGGTAGAACGTGTCATAGGCATCATACTTCTCGGGCAGCTTCGACACCACCTTGGCGGTCACGTTCGCCTTGATCTGCACGTTTGCCTTTCCTTCTTTACCACGCTTGGTCGTGATGAGGATGACACCGTTGGCACCCTTCACACCATAGACGGCTGTTGCCGATGCGTCCTTGAGGACGGAGATGCTTTCCACCGACGAGATGTCGACCGAGCTCATCTCACGCTCGATTCCGTCGACGAGCACCAGCGGTTCGCTATTGTTCCAGGAGCTCTTCGTACGGATGATGATTTCCGGGTCCTCATCGCCCGGCATACCTGAGGTAGCCGACGTGATGACACCCGGCAAGTTACCGGTCAGGGCAGCACCCAGACTGGTCACACCACCGGCACGCTCAAGCACCTTTCCGGTGGTCTGCGTGATGGAGCCCACGACCGAAGCCTTCTTCTGCTGGCCGTATCCCACCACCACGACTTCTTCCAATTGCTGGGAATTGTCTTCCAAAGTCACCCGGAGCAGACCGCCGTCTGTCACTTTCACCTCCTGTGGCTTCATTCCCACGAACGAGATCACAAGCACTGCATTGTCAGGCACCTTCAGGGTGAAATTACCGTCAATGTCTGAAATCGTACCTATGGAACTATTACCTTTGACAACCACCGAGGCTCCGATGACCGTTTCGCCGTTGCTGTCCAAGATAACACCCTTTACCGTCTTGCCTCCTGTATTCTGTGCCGTTGCCGTCAGACAACCGAACAGCATGCAGAAACATAGGTAAGGAATCTTTCGGATTTGTTTCTTTATATTTTTCATTACCATTTGTTTAAGTGATCATTACTCTTTGTTTGTTTCTTCATTCCCCATTGAGGCGGCTTCAGCTGTTGTCAAACAGGCAGCCATGTTTTTCTGGTCCCATCATATATTCCGTATTTTAGATTGTGAGGTTCTTTGCAAGGGCGCACGGACGGAGCGTGCGCCCCTCGTTATAAGGTCATGAAAATCATTTGCAGGTAGCATACGGACCGACAACACTTCCAGTGAAGCCTCCGGCTGTGGCGGTCGACAGGAAGGAGGCATCGATGTCCTTGCACAGTGCCGTCCACTCCTTGTCACCATCAAAGGCATAGTAGAAGTCATAGTGTGTGCCTCTCGACACGACTTTCAGGCGGATGGCAGCCTCATCGCTGCGGATGTCATTGGACGCCAGGGTCTCGGTGCTCTCGCCAATCTTCTCCAGTGACAGGACTCTCTTCTCTCCCTGTTTGCCCACGGCGAGGAAATACTGGTGTGTCTCGTCCTTGAAGAGCAGCAGTCCTGCCTTCTGTTTTTCATCGGACGGATTGAACAGCATGCGGGTGGTGCACTCAAACTTGTGGTGTTGCATGCGGCGTGCGACAAAAGCCGGCGTGTCCTTGTCCGAAGCGCTGACATCTGCACAACGCAGCGTCAGGTAACCCGGCGTATCGGACAGCGAGTAAAGCTCGGCGGCAGGAGCACGCAGGGTGAGCCACTCCATGCCCAGCTTGTCTCCGTCAAAATTGTCAGTCACAGCGAAATTGCCGAAGGTCACGGTCGAGTCGCGCTGCACACCCTCGCGGCGCTCTATCATGGGCACGACCTCGTTGCCCTGGGTGATATAGGGGAATCCGTCGTCGCTCCAGCGGACGGGCATCAGGAAGGTCTCGCGACCCAGGTTCTCAAACTTGTTATCGATGGGACGGCAAGCCAGGAACACGGCCCACCAGTCACCCTCTTTCGCCTGAATGAGGTCGGCATGTCCCGCACAAGTGACGGGATTCGGACGGTTGCCGTCCAGATGACGTTGCGTCAGGATGGGATTGTTCTTCCAGGGGGTAAAGGGACCCATGGGCGATTCTCCACGGAAGATGACTTCCGAGTGCCACGTGCTGGTGCCGCCCTCGGCATCCAACAGGAAGTAATGTCCGTTGATTTTATACATGTGCGGTCCCTCGATCCAGATGGGCTTCTCTGCGGGGTTCACACCTTTGTTGACCAGAATTTTGCGCGGACCCACAGTCTTGTCGGTCTTCACATCGAACTCCTGCACACGGATGGTACGGTGACCGTCGTACTCAGGTTTACCGTCGGGTGCGTCGTCGTTGTTGACGATGTATGCCTTGCCGTCCTCGTCAAAGAAGAACGAAGGGTCGATGCCACCCACCTCGGGCAGCATGATGGGGTCTGACCATTCGCCGAAGGGGTCCTGGGTCTTCACGAAGAAGTTTCCGGCGCCCACGTTGGTCGTCACCATATAATAGGTCTTGTTATGAGGATTGTAGGAGATGGCAGGTGCGAAGATGCCTCCGCTGACGTGTTGCCCTTTCATGTTGACCAGCTGCGACGGACGGGTCAGCACATTGCCCACCTGCTTCCAGTTCACCAGGTCACGGCTGTGGAAGATGGGCACACCGGGAAAATAAGTGAAGGTAGAGGTAACGAGGAAATAGTCGCCTTCCCCGTTGGTACAGATGCTGGGGTCGGAATACCATCCCGGCAGGATGGGGTTGTAAAACGAGGCACCGTCAGGGAGAGGATTTTCCTTGTAGAAGTCGTCGTCACCCTGATAGACAAAGTCGTCGAACAACGCGGTGGAATCTTTCACTGCCGGCAGGTCGTCAGTCCCTGCCGAGGGATTGCATGCACACATGGAGCCTATCACACCCGCCGAAACCAGGAGGGCCGATAGGACTGCGGAAGAAAATTGCTTATTCATCAACGCAAAATTTAAGGATTAATATTTTTAGCTTTCGCAAGCCCAAGTGGCAGCTGGCAAGAGGGTGCAGGAGCCAACTGACCGGTTGAGCACAGGCGAAACTTTCGTTCGTTGTTCAAGTTCATCAGTAAATCCGATTGTCTTCCAAGGAAGGCAGCTGACGGGTTCTCTGAGTAAAAACAAGTGTCGTTCTGTACAAAGGACGGTGCTCTTCATGGTGATGAATAATCCTTTATCCACAGGCGATATTTATTTTTCGCGACAAACTTACGAACAAGTGTTTATATACATAAAAAATAACGTTTCATCTTTATTTGAAATCTTTACGCAGTCTGCAAATTTTGTTACATTTTCATTTGATTTCGTTTCACGCAAGAGTATAACAATTTATAAAACAATTGATTAAAGAAAGAAACATCTATTTCTCCTTGCTCCACCACTGACGATAGGGATATGAGCCCCTTCAAGCCCCCTTTTAACATACCATGAAGACTTCATGGAATTTTTTGCGGTATAAATTCCATTGCCGGTATCAGATTTTCCCGCTTCCTCCCATCCCTTCCCATACTTCCGGACCTCCCTTTGTCAAAATGTCAATCTGTCAAACGAAGGGCTTCAAAAATCCCTTCCTCGCATCCAAAGACGAGTCGGAGCCGAAAAACTGCATTCTCAGGCGATTCGCAAAACACACATTGTCGCATTTCTCCGGGAAACAAGATCTGGTGAAAAGCATTTATCACATTTCCCCTCCAAAAAGAAACGAGATATGGAACAGACCGAGCATTATCACACTTTCCAATCAGAGGGAACGACGAACAAACCAGAGGTGAATAAACATAAAATAAAGTTCAATTTCCCTAAAACAAGACTTTCACTCTCCGAACATTTGACATCGGGAGCTCAAACAATATTGTTTCACTCGTCAAACAATATTGTTTCACGCATCAAACACTTGTGTTTGGCAACTCAAACAATATTGTTTCGCGGTATAAACATGCATTTTTCGTCCTGATTTGGAATATTCATGCATGCCGACCTGCATGGATATTCCTAAAAAAGCCTACTTTGAGCGATTTTTCAAAAGTACGCGTTAGCTGAAAATGCCATTTCATCCATTTCCGTCAATCAAATATCCGGTTCCGGCATCAATCTGTCAAAGCACAATTCCTCTATCCAAGGCTGTACACTCCAGTTCGAAAAGCACGCCGGAAGTGTGAAAAAGCAAAGCACTCCCTCAAATAGTCCGCTGAAAAAGAGGCATAATCCAACAAAACACTTACATTTGCATGGTAAACAGTACAAACCCCTAAACCTTAACAAGCCATGGGAAGATTCATCAACCCCTTTACAGATGTCGGGGTCAAACGCATCTTCGGTCAGGAAATCAACAAAGACCTCCTCATCGATTTTCTGAACTCACTGCTGGTCGGCGAACGTCACATCGAGGACATCACCTTCCTTGACAAGGAGGTCTTGCCGGAAATGCTGGAACGACGCGGCGTCATCTACGACATCTATTGTACCGATACAAACGGGGAACAGTTCATTGTGGAAATGCAGAACCGCGAACAGACCTACTTCCGTGAACGCGCCCTGTATTATGTGTCACGAACCATCTCCCGACAGGGAGAACGCGGGATGCACTGGCAGTTTGACCTCAAGGCCGTCTATGGAGTCTTTTTCATGAACTTCGTTTTGAAAGGCTCCGCCCACAAACTACGGACCGACGTCATCCTCGCTGACCGCGACACCCATGAGCAGTTCAGCGACAGGATGCGCATGATTTTCCTGGAGCTGCCGTCCTTCACCAAGGAGGAGGATGAATGTGAGACCGATTTCGAACGTTGGATATATGTATTAAAGAATATGGAGACCTTACAAAGATTACCGTTTAAAGCCCGTCAAGCCGTCTTCGACAAGCTGGAACAGATTGTCGACATCGCCTCATTGTCCAAAGAGGACCGCATGAAGTACGACGAGAGCATCAAGATTTATAGGGACAACCTTGCCGTCATGAGCTTTGCGGAAGCAAACGGAAGGGAGAAAGGTAGAGCCGAAGAGAAGATTTCCATAGCCCGCCAAATGAAAGCTAAAGGATTTCCAACAGAATTAATTGCTGAAATCACCCAACTTAGCAAAGAAGACATCGAACAACTCTAACTTCGAACTTGCAAACCCAGACACATTGAGAAGGTGTGCCAACAATCTGTTCCCGAAAATGGATTGTTGGCACACCTTCTGTTTTTTTGCATACTCTCATCCCAAACTGCTTTCCCGTTTCGCAACCTTATTTTCATAAAAGCCCTGAACAAGCATCCTAACAAAACAACGAAAGCGAAAACATTTCGAAATATCACTTGTGAAATTATGTTTTAAAACATAGTCTGTTTTGACAAGCTTCTACTTATTGTATTATCATACAATAAATTACCTCATATATTTACCCATAAGACAGGAAATATTTGTAGAATCTACACTTTCGAAAAAGAAGGAAGAAAGTTTTGTTTTAAAGAAATAATCTCTACTTTTGCTTTCGAAATAGAAACAACACAAGAGAACAAACAGAAACCAACAAATCATAGAAAGCAATGATTATGGGAAAAACAGGTAATGGAACAGAATTCGATGTCATCGTGATTGGCGGTGGTGCCACCGGAGCCGGAACGGCACGTGACTGTGCGATGCGCGGCCTCCGTGTCCTGTTGCTGGAACGATTTGACTACACCAACGGAGCCACGGGACGCAACCACGGACTGCTGCACAGCGGAGCACGCTATGCGGTGAACGACGGAGAGTCGGCTGCCGAGTGCATCCGTGAAAACAGAATCTTACGCCGCATTGCCTCCCACTGTGTGGAGGAAAACGGCGGACTGTTCATTTCCCTTCCCGAAGACGACCTCTCCTACCAGGACAAATTCGTGGAGAGCTGTCGTAAGGCGGGCATTGAAGCCGAAGCAATCGACCCGAAAGAGGCCATTCGCCTCGAACCGTCGGTCAACCCGTCGCTAACCGGTGCTGTCAAGGTGCCCGACGGCTCCATTGACCCTTTCCGCCTGACCATTGCCAACATTCTGGATGCACGTGCACACGGTGCCGTCACCCTGACCTATCAGGAAGTGACCGGCTTCATCCGCGAACAGGACCGCATCGTCGGCGTGCAGACCTATAACTCCAAGACAAAAGAGCGCGCGGAATTCCGTGCAGCCATCGTGGTCAATGCCTCCGGAATCTGGGGGCACCACATCGCCGGACTGGCAGGAGTAACCGTGAACATGTATCCTGCCAAAGGTGCCTTGCTCATCTTCGGACACCGCGTGAACAACATGGTGCTGAACCGTTGCCGTAAGGCTGCCGATGCCGACATCCTCGTTCCGGGCGACACCATCACCGTCATCGGAACAACCTCAACCCGCATACCCTACGAAGAAATAGACCACATGCATGTCACCGCCGACGAGGTAGACCTTCTGCTGACCGAAGGCGAGAAGCTTGCACCTGCCCTTGCAGATACACGCATCCTGCGTGCCTATGCCGGCGTCCGTCCGTTGGTCGCTGCTGACAATGACCCTACGGGACGAAACATCAGCCGAGGCATCGTCTTGCTCGACCACGCTTCACGCGACGGGCTGGAAGGCTTCCTGACCATCACCGGAGGCAAACTGGTCACCTACCGTCTGATGGCTGAATGGGCGACAGACCTCGTATGCAAGAAACTGGGCGTGAATGCCGTCTGCCGGACTGCTGACGAAGCGTTGCCCGGCTCCCGCCTCACGAAGGAAGAAGAGAAACGCTACCCTGCCGGAAACGTCTACCGTGCCGCCGAAAGCCGTCACGGAGAACTCGCCGGACAAATGGACCTGCATGATGCCTACGACAACAGCCTCGTGTGTGAATGCGAAGGCGTCAGCGTGGGTGAAGCCAACTATGCACTCCGCGCACTGGATGCAACCGACCTGGCTTCGTTGCGCCGCCGTACCCGCATCGGCATGGGAACATGCCAAGGCGAACTCTGTGCCTGCCGGGCTGCCGGACTGTTGGCTAAGGCGCACAATTGTACCGAAAAGGCCAAGCACGAACTGGTGGACTTCCTCAATGAACGCTGGAAAGGCATGTCACCGGTCGCATGGGGTGAAAGCCTGCGCGAAAGTCAGTTCTCGGCATGGGTCTACGAAGGGAATTGTCAGTTGGGAAACAATAAGAAGGAGGTAAAACCATGAAGTTCGATACTATCATCATAGGTGGCGGACTCGCCGGACTGGTCTGTGGCATCCGCCTGCAAGAAGGGGGCCACAAATGTGCCATGGTGTCTACGGGACAAAGTGCCCTGCATTTCTCATCCGGCTCGTTCGACCTGCTCGCGACACTGCCTGACGGAACTCCGGTGGAACATCCGCTGGAAGCCATGAGCCGCCTGGAATCACCACACCCCTACGCACGCATCGGCGCGGACAACATAGCCCGTTATGACCGGGAATTTCCGGAAATGATGAAGCGTGCCGGCATCGGTCTCACAGGCTCTGCCACACGCAACCACTACCACTTCACCCCCATGGGGACGATGAAAAAGACCTGGCTCACGCTGGATGAATTCGTCACCTTCGACGAACCTTCGCGCCTGCCGTGGCACCGGGTGGTCCTCGTCAACTTCCCCGGTTTTCTGGACTTCTACACGAAGTTTATTGCCGATGAATTTGAGAAAGCAGGCGTGTCCTGTACTCCGGTACAAGTGACGCTACCCTTCATCGAGAAGCTGCGTTCCAACCCGACGGAAATGCGCTCTGCCAACATTGCACGCACATTCGACTCCACCGGACACATCGACGAGCTGCTCCGTGAACTGAAACCGCATTGCGGAGAGGCTGATGCCGTGGTGATGCCGGCAGTCTTCGGACTCTCATCCCCCGCTCCGCTGGAGTACCTCAAGGAACAACTGGGCAAACCGCTGTGTCCGCTTGCCACCATGCCTCCCTCGGTGCCAGGTATCCGGATGCAACAACAGCTGACGAAGCACTTCGTCCATCTGGGAGGAACATTCATGCTGGGAGACACGGTAGACCGCGCCGACATCGAAAACAACGAGGTCAAAGCCGTCTACACCACCAACCACGCCGACATACGGCTTACTGCCGACCACTATATCCTTGCCACGGGCAGCTTCTTCAGCCGCGGCATCATCGCACGCCCCGACTCTGTCTACGAACCGATTTTCGACCTGGACGTCTTCTATGATGCCGACCGTTCGAAATGGTACGACGCCGACGTGTTTGCTCCGCAGCGTTACATGACTTTCGGTGTGATGACCACCGACAGCTTCCGTGCCCTGCGCAAGGGGGTCGAACTGACGAACCTGCATGCCGTGGGGTCCGTGCTCTCGGGTCACAACGCCCTGCACGAAGGCTGTGGCGGAGGCGTATCCATCATGAGCGCCCTGCATGTGGCAGACAGTTTACTGAACGATAAATGAGGAAGACATGAACTTGCAACAATATAACATCAGCGAAAACAACTTCGAGCAGTGCATCAAGTGTACCGTGTGCACCGTCTATTGCCCGGTCGTACCGCTCAATGAAGACTTCCCCGGTCCCAAACATGCCGGACCGGATGGAGAACGGCTTCGCCTGAAGGACCCCCACTTCTTCGAGAAGTCACTGAAATACTGCCTGAACTGCAAACGCTGCGAGGTGGCATGTCCGTCGGGCGTACGCATCGGCGACATCATCCAGTCGGCACGCATCAAGCACAACACCGACACACCCAAGCTGCGGGACATGCTGCTTGCCAACACCGACTTCGTGGGCCGCATGTCGACCCCGCTGGCTCCGCTGGTGAACATGACACTGAAGCTGAAACCGGTAAAGGCAGTGATGGACTCTGTCCTGAAGATTGACCACCGGCGCGTGTTCCCGAGCTATGCCCGGCAGACGTTCGAGAGCTGGTACCGCAAGCATGCTGCCGAACAACAGCAGAACTTCCGCAAGCACGTGAGCTACTTCCACGGCTGCTATGCCAACTACAACTACCCACAGTTGGGCAAAGACCTGGTGAAGGTCATGAATGCCGCCGGATACGGCGTACACCTGCTGGAGAAAGAGAAGTGCTGCGGCGTGGCACTGATATCGAACGGCCTCATCAACCAGGCAACCCGCCAGGGCAAACACAACATAGCCTCCATCCGCCGCTCGGTAGTGGAACAGGACATGCCCGTCATCGGGACCTCCTCGACATGCATCTTCACGCTGCGCGACGAATATCCCCACCTGCTCCACATCGACAATGCCGACGTGCGCAACCGTGTGGAGCTGGCGACCCGCTTCCTCTTCCGCCTCATCGACGAGGGCAAGCTCAAGCTGGTCTTCCGCAAGGACTACAAGAAGCGCGTTGCCTACCACACCGCCTGCCACATGGAGAAGCTGGGATGGGCCATCTACTCCACGTCACTGCTGCGGATGATTCCGGGACTTGACTTCGTGATGCTCGACTCACAGTGCTGCGGTATTGCCGGGACCTATGGATTCAAGAAAGAGAACTACCGGACGTCACAAGGCATCGGTGCCCCACTCTTCCGCCAAATCGAATCGCTGGGACTCGACTACGTGGCAACAGACTGCGAGACGTGCAAGTGGCAGATCGAGATGTCGACTTCCGTCCCGGTGATGAACCCGGTGTCCATCCTGGCCGAGGCGCTCGATGTGGAAGCCACGATTCAGGCAAACCGGTAAGGTGCTTTCCCGACACAAGAACCATCAGACGAATATTCATTCAACACTCTATAAACTCATTAATACCATGTCATTTCTAACTCCTCCTCCTCACAAGCCCGAGTTGCCCAAAGAGCAAATCGACTCGACTTACAAGGCACTGCGATGGCAAGTATTCATCGGAATCTTCGTCGGCTATGCCGGCTACTACCTCGTACGCAAGAACTTCACGATGGCTATGCCCCAACTGGAAGAAATGGGCTACGAACATGCCGCCCTCGGCATCGCCATTTCAGCCAACGCCATCGCCTATGCGTTCTCCAAGTTCCTCATGGGCAGTGTGTCCGACCGCAGTGATGCACGCAAGTTCCTTCCGTTGGGACTGCTCCTCTCTGCCGGTGCTACCCTGCTGATGGGCACCGCCCTCGGTGTCTCCTCACTCGCCATGATGTTCATCCTCCAATTCTGCATTGGCTGGTTCCAAGGCATGGGCTGGCCTCCCTGCGGACGCGTCATGACCCACTGGTTCTCCATCAAGGAGCGCGGCACGAAGATGTCCATCTGGAACTGTGCACACAACGTCGGCGGAGCCTTGGTCGGCCCGATGGCTGCCTACGGACTCATCTGGTTCGGCGGCTGGCAGGAAGGCACGTTCTGGTTCCCCGGAATCGTTGCCATCATCATCGCCCTCATCGCGTATGCACTGATTCGTGACACGCCGCAGTCATGCGGATTGCCCTCCATCGAGAAGTACCGCAACGACTACCCGAAGAACTACAGCGCCAAGAGCGAGGAAGTGCTCACCACGAAGGAAATCTTCTTCAAGTACGTGCTGAACAACAAGACACTCTGGTTCATCGCCTTTGCCAACGCCTTCATCTACATGGTGCGCTATGGCTGCCTGGACTGGGCACCGACCTACCTGCAGAACGTCAAAGGCTATAATCTGAAGGACATCGGTTGGGCTTACTTCGCCTACGAGTTTGCTGCCATCCCGGGCACGATTCTCTGCGGATGGTTGAGCGACAAGGTCTTCAAGGGACGCCGTGCCATCACCACGATGATTTACATGGTGCTGGTAGCCGCCTTCATCCTCATCTACTGGTTCAACCCGGCAGGTCACCCGATGCTCGACACCATCTGTCTGATTGCCATCGGCTTCCTGATTTACGGTCCGGTGATGCTCATCGGCGTACATGCGCTTGACCTGGCTCCGAAGAATGCAGCAGGAACAGCAGCCGGTCTGACCGGTTTCTTCGGCTACTTCTTCGGAACAGCTCTCCTGGCAAACATCTGCGTCGGCTTCGTTGTCGACCACTTCGGATGGAACTGGTATTTCATCCTGATGCTGGCAGCTTGTACCCTCGCCTTCCTCTTTATCAGTTTCACCTATAAAGAAGAACAATATCTGGTTAAAGGTAAATAAATCTCAAATCGGGACGACGGCATTCTGACAACCGTCGTCCCCCCTCCCTCCCCAAAAACGCATTACTAATTCAATCTAATATCAACAACTATGTTTGGAAATCTGATCCGTTTAGGCCTCACTTGCAGTGTTGCCATGGCTATGTTCGCGTCCTGTGAACACCAAGACTTTACTAACACCTACGAAGATGTTGACCGCGTGCAAGTGAATCACATCTCCGACGAAATGGCCAAAGTGAGAGACTATGTCCCTCGCATGGCAGTCATCGCCCACCGTGGCTCTACATTCTGGACTCCTGAAGAAACGGAGGCTGCTTATCGTTGGGCTCGTGAAATGGGCGCCGACTATCTGGAAGCAGACTTGCAATGCTCAAAAGACGGAGTCGTTCTGGCACTTCATGACGACAACCTCAGCCGTACAACAGACATTGAAGACGTATACGGCGAGAGCTTCCCGACCGAAGTACGGCGTGCATTCTATAAAAAGCACTACAAAATGACTGATGCACAGGCAGACGCTCAGATCGAGAAGGATAAAGCTGCATTTGTTCCTTACTACGCCAAATCATATATGTACGAAGAACTGTTGGCACTGGATGCCGGCACATGGTTCAATGATGCTTCTCCCGAACAGGGCCGTACAGGTTTCTCTGCACGTGGCGGTGTACACCAATACATCTCGGCCCTGGCTGACTTGATCAACTATGCAAAAGGCAAAAAGCTGGACCGTGAGAATGGTACAGGTGAACGTATTTATACAATCACAAAGACCGGAGACCCGAACTCTTACACGGAAGGAGACAAACTGGTCTATACATTCAGCTATGTCAATGATGACGTGGACAGCGGTAACCGCCCGGGTATCTACATCGAGTTCAAGGAATCATGGCTGAACCCGACAACTTTTGAAAAAGACGTTTATCAGGAATTGGCAAAGTATGACTATAACATCATCGAAAAGCCCTCGACTGAAACAGCTTTCTATAAGGATGGTAAAGTGAATGTAGGTAATACCAACGGTCGCGTTATCCTGCAAACCTTCTCGCTGGAAAGTCTCCGTCGTACAGGAGATGTGTTCCAAGGCAAAATTCCCATGTGCTTCCTCTTCTGGGAAGGCACGGCTGCAACAGACCTTATCTATGACACCCCGTCAGGTTATGCATCCTTCATCAACTTGGGATTACAGCACAAAGCTCACATCATCGGTCCGAGTATCGCCGGTGCTCCCAATAATTATCCTGAAATGAACGCTCCGTGGCAAGCTTATCTTATCAAGAAGTCCGGCATGCTGAACCACCCGTATTCATTCGACTCCCGCGAACAGATGGGCAAGTATTTCGGTGAATACAACTGGGGCAACGAAGGCGGCTCTCTCTTTGAACCTCCTTATCTCGACGGCGCATTCACCAACCGTACAGAGTTGACCCTGCAATATTTCATCGACAAAGGCGTACGCAACAAAGACGCCGTACAGACAGTGCCCGATCCTCGTCAGCTCTTGGACAAACTGGGATATGTGAAGTAACGAATACTAACCTCTTAAACGACAAAAAACAATGAAAAGACATATATTATTCTCGACCCTGGTTGCTATGACTCTTGCCGGCACAGCCGTAGCACAAGACTTCGATACCAACCCCGTCATCAAATACGAGAACAAGGAACAGAAGGTGAAATTCACCGTCGGTGCCCGTTTCATGGCTGATGCCGCTTATTACCACACGGACTTCACACCGTTGAAATCAGGTGTAGCCATCACCGACTCGCGTATCCGTACCTCCATGACATACGACAACTGGTACTTCTATGCAGATTTCGATTTTTCCAAGGGTAAGTTCTCCCAAAAGAACATCTTCCTGCAATATACGTTGAAGGATACAGACATGTGGAACCACTCGTTCAAAGCTGGTTACTACAACAATCCTTCAACCATGGCAAACAACACCAGCCGTGGCAGTCTGCACTTCATTTCACGTGCCGCCTCCTCGAATGCTCTTTCAGCCGGACGTGAACTGGGTGTCAGCTACAAAGCATACAACAACAACTTCTTCTTCAACCAGGGAGTCTTTGCCGAAAACAAGTACAATGACCAAGTGGACGGCTATCAAGGAGTGACTTTCGGCGGCCGTTGGTTATGGCGTCCGGTGAACGACGAAGACCAGACATTCCACGTTGGTGCGACCTTCCGCTATGCACGTATCAATACAGGTGAAGAAGATGGCAATGTATTGAAGACCAATCTGAAGTTCGGTTCTACCATGCAGACTTACGTAGACGACTTCCACTTTGCAAGTGCTGAAATTCCTTGGGCAAAGAATGTGTTTGATGCCGGTGCTGAAGCACTCTACCGTACACCCAAATTCTTTGCACGGGGCGAATACATGTACAAGCACGTCACCAAAGACCGTGACGACATGACTCTCTTCATGAACCAGCTCGGTGGCAGCCAGTCATGGACTACCTTGGAATCATGGCAAGCAGGCAATCCCCTGGCTTCAAACAGCTTCCACGGTGGATACGTAGAAATGGGTTACCAAATCTTCGGCAATGGCTACAAGTATGACAATGGAGAAGCTTTGCTGAAAGGTTGGGATGGCCGCTCACTGGAAATCGTTGCCCGTTACAATTACCTTGGAATGAATGACATTAAGGACGGTGAGTTCTATTTACCGGGACGTGACCAGTATTATCCGACGGGTGAAGTACAGGATTATCCTGCCAAATCTACCAGCATCGGTGGTGGCAACATGCACTCCGTAACACTTGGCGCCAACTATTCATTCAACAAATACGCACAAGTGTTATTGGAATACACCTACAATCGCCTCGATCGTGATAAATATCAATACGACAAGAACATCCATACCGTTCAGGCACGTTTGCTCTTCTCGTTCTAAAGAGACAATCTCTTGCCGCGAGGCAACAGTTTTCAATAGGTAATCCAACCAATAAGACAAGTGAGAATAAGAAGCTAATAGATATATCTCTCCAACCACTCATACTACTTTTTTAGCACACTTTCTATTCTCACTTCCGTAAATCTTTTAGGTCATGAGTTGAAAAGGGATACGTCCAGTCGCCAGACAACGTATCCCTTTTCTTTGGAACAAACAGACTGGCATCTGCTTGTCTTATGAAAGGAAAAGCTTCAGCTACACATGCCATCTTATATTTTTGAACATTTACTGAATACCACTATCTATTGACGATTATTTCATCTATTCCTGGAATCATGATATAAATACAAGTATCAGAGTATGATAGAATTCTGCGACAAGCTGTCGCAGTTATTGACAGAACCAGAGCTATGGTAGCCACAGCAAGGCGTTCTGCCAAATACTCCTTGCCCATCTTCTTCTTCCGAGATGAAGCTATACCATAATTCTGCCACACCCTCCGAACATTTGCGTTTGGCCAAGCAAACACAAGCCTTCGAACGGACAAACACAAGCGTTTGACCTGACAAACTAATTGGTTTGATATAGGTAAATATCATACTCAGCCTATCAAAGTATTATACTTAGCTTAGAAAGGTATTATACTTAGACCACCTAAGTATTATACTTAGGGTGCCTAAGTATAATACTTTGGTCCATCAAACTACTATGTTTGTCAAGTCAAACACTTGTGTTTGGTGAGTCAAACTAATGTGTTTGGTGAATCGAACACTTGTGTTTGCCGCGATAAAGTCTGGAAAACGGAAGGGAACTCGACAGTCAGAGGCTTTGAAACATACCAAAGGCGTAAAGACACGGAACGGACATACATCCGGTCCGGTGACTTTACGCCTTTGTGCATCAATCGCCTTCGGTCTTCCTCAGACGTCAGCGGTCATACTCCGGCATGGGGTTGAAGCTGATGACGCGTTCCGGTACGGGGAAGATGTAACGCGGGTCATTGGGTGGAAGCGTCCAGGAACCATCGTTTCCGGCAGTGTGGGTGATGGTCTTCGCAAACCAGGACTCGCGGTTCATCCGCTTCAGGTCGATGAGACGGTAGAGGCCTACGAAAGCGAACTCACGACGGCGCTCGTCGATGACCAGGCGAAGCACCTCTTCACGCGACAGCGACGTCGGTGTGGCATAGTGCACATTGTTGCGGATACGCTTGTCACGCAGGGTGTTCAGACGCTCCAGGGCACGGTCGACATCGCCTACACGGGCTTCACATTCGGCTGCGATGAGGTAGATTTCCGGCGTCCCCAGCCCCACGTTCATGTCGACATACGGCATGTAGGTCGTAAAGCCGCGGAAGTAGTCAGGACGTCCTCCGTTGATGGAACGGTCGCACGAGTCGGTGCAGTAGTACAGCTCCTTACGCATGTCTGCCTGCCCCTCCGTCAGGTCCTTGCGAAAGGTCTCCAACAAGTCGTCGGAAGCCGCCACTACAGCGAAGAGGTAGGAAGTGTTGTTCGGCGTACGGGTATAGATGTTCTCTTCATTGTCCTGCGGGTCGGGATACTCCTCGCCGTTGTCGCTGCGGACGATACGGCCGAACGTGCCGTAGTCGAGCACCTCATATTCCGTCAGGTCAATGAGGTAAGAGTTGGACTCCAGTGCGGCATTGGCATTCGTCAGTGCCTCCTCATAGCGGCCCATGTAGAGGTACATCCGTGAGAGGAACGCCTGGCCTACACTCTGGCTGGGAGCGAACGGATGGTTCACCACCTTGGCGAGACAGGGCACCGCCTCATTCAGGTCTTCCTCTATCTGACGGTAGACCTCCGCCACGCTGGCACGCGGATATTGTTCGCCCGTCATCACCTCGCTCAGCACCAGAGGCACGCCATAGTCCGTGTCGGCAGTCTCGGCGTCATAATGGTTGCCGTAGAGATTGACCAGGTTCAGGTATTCGAAGGCACGTCCTACGAGCGCCTCGCCCCACACGCGCTTCCGGTCCGTATCCTTGCCGTCGGTCGTGGCAAGCACGTTGTTGATGATGGCATTGTAGGTGAAGATGTGTTCATAACCGTCGTTCCAGATGGCGTCGTCGTCACTGGGCAGGAAGATGTCGCCCTCGGCAAACGAATAGGCGTTGCGCATCTCCTGGCTCTTGTCCATGTAGTCGAAAGAAGTATAGTTGGTCACCGCCCCGGTCGAAGCGTTCGTGTTCTGGATCTCGCCCCGTCCGGTGAGACGGATGTCGTCGGTGAAGAACAAGGGATACACGTCGAGCGAACGGTAAAGAGACTGACCGTTGAGCAACATCTGATAGTCACTGAGTGTCTCGGGGATCATCTCGCCCTTGGGCTGGTTGCCCAGCCAGTCGTCGCATGCCGCCAGCGAGCACACCATGCCGGCACATGCCAGGTATTTCATTATAGTCTGTTTCATCATTTGTCTGTTCGTTTAGAAGTTTAGCGATAAGCCGAGGGTCCATGTCGGCGGGATGCGGTAGCCGCGCGAGGGCGACAGTGTCCGTCCGCTCCACACCTCGGGGTCGAGGTGGCGCTTGTTGGCAGCCCAGTAGAAGAGGTTCTGCACCTGGAGGCTCACACGCAGGTTCTCGGCATAGAACTTGTTGACGAGCACCTTGGGGAAGGTGTATGAGAGGGTCACGTCGCGGAGCTTGATGTAGTCGCCTTTCTGCACATGCTTGTCGGCAGCCGACCACAGGTACTCCGAGTAGGTGTGGCTCGTGCCATAGAGGAATGCCGGAGCCATGTCGGGGTCCTTCTCGTCGCCCGGCTGTTGCCAGAACTTCAGCCTTCCGCGGTCCACCACGCCTGCATAGTTCAGCACGGGGTAACGGTTCCACAGGTAACCGGCTGCCACGTCACGCAGGACATGTCCGCCATAGTAGACAAACATGAAGTCAAGGTCAAAGCCTTTATACGACAGGCGGTTCTGCAAGGCTGCCGAGTAGGGAGGGTCTGCCGTCCCGGCATACTTCAGGTCTTCCGGTTCCAGCTCGCTGTAGGACTTCACGATGGTGCCGTCTGCCTTGTAGGCTGTCGGGTATCCCTCTTCGTCCAGTCCGGCATAACGGATGACCCACATGGCATTCATCGGCTTGCCTTCGCGGTTCTGCAGGCTGTAATAGTAGTCCATGGCCGAGGAACCGCTCGCCTCCACACGGGTCAGCTTGTTCTTGTTGTAGCTGAAGGTGAAGTTGGTGGTCCAGGAGAAGTCGCGCCCGACGAAGTTCCTGCTTTCCAGGGTCAGTTCCACACCGCGGTTGTACATCTCGCCGTAGTTGAGCAGCAGCGACGGCCATCCGGTGGTGGGGTCGGTCTGCCGGTTGCCGAGCAGGTCGGAAGTCTTCTTGTTGTAGAACTCCAACGTACCGTTCAACCGGTGTTTGAACAGGCTGAAGTCCACTGCCAGGTTGAACACCTTGGTCTTCTCCCAGCGCAGGTTCGGGTTGGGCGGTGTGCTGATGACGGCGTATGTCTCATTGGTGTAGGAGTTCGGACGGCTGCTGACCGAAGCAATCATATAGGGACTGGTCACGGTGGTGGTGTTTCCATTGATACCGTAAGTCGCACGCAGCGCCAGTCGGTCAATCACGTTCCAGTCCTCCAGTGCCACATACTGTGCACCTGCCGACCACAAGGGACGGTACTTGTACTTCGGGTCCATGCCGAAGAGGTTCGACTGGTCGATGCGGACGCTCGCCGTTCCTGTCAGCCGACGGTCAAAGGTGTAGGAGGCATTGGCATAGAAGGAGACGTAACGGCGGTCCACGTAAGAGAACGAGTCGCTCGCCGAGTCATAGTAATAGTAGTTGCCTGACACCGACTGCGTCCCATTGATGCCGTTTGCCGCCTCGATCTCGTCCATCAGCGTATAAGCCAGGGTCATGTCGTCATAGCCCACCTTGTTGAGCGACGTCGCCTGCGTCACGACTTTCCGCCGCTCCGCACCGAGCAACGCCTGTACGCTGTGGCGTCCGCCGGTGAAGTCCTTGTTGAAGTTGAGCTGCATACGGAAGGTGTATGACTTCTTCTTCTGCCAATTCTCGTTCATCCGTCCGCCGACGGGGAAGTAGTGGGTGATGGCCCCGTTGTCCTCGATGACGGTGGCATCGTTGATTTCCGACTTCACATCGTAGTAGTCCTTCGAGTAGTACTGCTTGTTATAGACGCCGGTGTTCTCCGTCTGGTAGAGCACGTCGAGGTCCAGTCCCTCCATGAACGTGAGCTTCATGCCGAGGTTGATGTTGTAGTACTTGGACTCATAGTTATAGTGTGCCTTGTCCATCTCGTTGACGGGGATGTAGGTCTCGTCCTGCAGGCCCAGCTCGTTCAGGCGGTCCAGCTCATACTGGCTCTTGCCCATGTACCATTGCGCCGGGGTGCCGTCCTCGTTGTACAGCATGCGGTAGGAAGGACCGGAATAGAGGTTGCTGTACGCCGAGAAGCCGTTGTCATAGCTCCGGTCCACATTGCTGGTGAGCAGGCCGACGTTCACACGCATCCACTTGAAAAAGTCGAACTGGTTCTTCAGGTTGACGCCGATGCGCTGGGTCGACTGTTCCTTCTCGTAAGGCAGGTTCTCCTCGTAGTTGGCGGAGAAGGCATACTTGTAGATGTCCGACCCTCCGCTGAAGGACAGGTTGTGCTGGTGGGTGATGTCCGCCTTGCGCAGCAGGCTCTTCAGCTGACCATAGCGGTCGAGGCTGCGGTAACGGTCCATCTCGGCATTGAAGTCCGCCTCGCTGATGACGCCCTGCTCCTTCTTATAGAGCAGCGTATAGACCTCGTTGTACGAGCTGCGCTCCGTCAGGATGTCGTTCACACTGTTGTGCTTGAGTCCGAAGAGGGTCTCCTGCAGGTCGACCAGCTCGGCACTCGACGTGAGATTCAGGTAGTCGCGGTCGGGCAACGGCTCGAACTTGATGCTTCCGTTGTAGCTGACACGGGTGCGTCCGTCTTGTCCCGAGCGGGTCGTGATGACGATGACGCCGTTTGCCGAACGGGCACCGTAGATGGAGGCTGCGGTCGCATCCTTCAGGACGGTCACATTGACAATGTCTGATGGGTTGAGGGCTTCGATGTCGCCTTCAAAGGGAATGCCGTCGACCACATAAAGCGGAGTCTTCTCTCCTCTGAGGGTAGAGACACCACGGATCTGCGGCGTGCTGCCGGGTGTATGCTGCAAACCTGCCACCATACCTTCCATACGGTCCAGGATGTTGGTCTGCAGTTTCCCCTGCATGTCTTCGGGAGTAATGACAGAGAATGAACCGGCGGCACGCTCCTTGGAGATGGTCTGGTAACCGGTCACCACGACTTCGCTCAGCTGGGTGTCATCGGCATGCAGGGAGAGTTCCAGGAAGGTACGTCCCGGTCTGACCGGTTCCTCGATGGTTTCATAGCCGATGAACGACACCACCAGGATTTGCCCCGGAGCCACCTTCAACGAGAAGCGTCCGTCGATGTCGGTCACCGTTCCTATCTTATTGTTTCCTTTCACATAAACACTGGCCCCGGGCACCGGGTCACCATTTTCATCACGGACCACTCCAGTGAGGGTCATCGTCTGCTGGGCCGCCTCCATGCCTGCCGCTACAGGCTCATGCAGAGACGCTTCACCCGGCATCGGCACTGTCAGTGCCAACATGGAGAAGAGCGCAAAAATCTTACCCCCTCCCACGGGTTTTCTAAAGCTGTTCATACAGGTTCTTGTTTTTGATTATGATTGTTTTTCTTGATTCATTTCCGCTTTGCCGCAGGCTTCGGCTTCAGCGCATCGGGGCGCATCGAGTAAGTCTTCTTGCCTTGTGCAGGTTCAGCCAGCAAGGCAGACGGCACATTGGCTCCTGCCGGCAGACGCTTCAGGAGCTTCTCCAGGGCGTCGGCATATTCCTGGTGGATGAAGGCATCGTCGCGGTCACTCTGGTTGTAGGCGATGTAGCGGAGGTATTCCACACACTTGTTGAACCACACGTCAGGCAGTTCCTCGCTACCGTAGCTCAAGCGCACCATGTACTTCAACCGCCCGATCAGCGTCTGCTGGTCGACCTGCGGATCCGCTATCAGTGCATCGATGCGCCGGATGGCGTCGTCATAGTTCTTCTGACGGATGGCATCGTTGACGCGAATCAGTTCGCAATTGAATGCCTTCCCTTCGAAGTCGCACAATGCCTCAATGACGGCAAGGTCACCGTAGGTCGTCTCTTTCGCCAGTTTGGCATCGACTGCCTCCTTGCCGAGCAAGGCACAGTAATCGGCATAATGGTCCGACAGGTCTTTCAGGTAAGGCGTCATGCCTGTGATGACCTCCACAAAGACGGGCCATACATCGCCATCCGACAGCTTGGCTTCCCCCTTCATCAGTTCGTCAAAGGCAGCCGTCACATTCCTGTGCGCATAGATGGAGTGTTCGTAACGGATGTAGTCAAGCAGGAAAGCCCGTTCACGGTTGCCTGCAGCATACTGTTCTTCCAGGTAGAAAGAGCGCAATTCGGGCGTCAACGCGCTACGTCCCGTGCGGATAAACTGCTCCCCCGTCTGACGGCTGCTGCTCCGGTGTACCATCTCCCCGGTAGCAGGGTCCACGAAGGCATAGGTCGGATAGCTCCTTACGCCATACTTTCGGGCAAGTTCGACTCCTTCCCCGTGCTCCGCGTCAATCTTCGCGCAGACAAAGTGCTCGTTGTAGAACGCACCGACGTCCGGCAATGTAAACACGGTCTGTGCCATGTTCAGGCAGGGACCACACCATTGCGTGTAGAAATCAATAAAAATAAGCTTGTTCTCGACTTTCGCCTTTGCAACAACCGCTGCCCATGACTGATGGGTGAACCGGATGCCCGGTTCCTGTTCATCGCTCACCTGCATGATTTCAGCCGGCACCCCTAATGTGGTCTCGGCGCCCCTAACGCCGGAAGCCAATGCCGCTACAGTCAAAAGCATGCAAGCCTTTGAGCATAACATTCTTTTCATCAATGTACAATTTTATAGTAGGTTCTTTTCTTTGTATATTTATCGTTTAGCCTATTTATATCCTGCATCGCTTTCAGGTATCTTCTTTCCGAGGCTAAAATCTGACAGATTCAAAGATAATCCGTCTGTTTAGCATTTATGTTGTGAGTGCAAAAGTAACATTTTTTCCTATTCGGAAGATTATTTACCCTAAAAAACATTCAGCTGTCACAAAAACAGTTACGAGCCTCCTCGCATCGGGGCATCCCTGCGGCGCACGTTTTCAACTTACGCCCTCCCTGCCATCGCGCATAATAAGGTATATATCCCCCTGCCGACCTGCCACATCAGGCAAGCATTCAGTGTCACAGAGCCGGTCCCATAATCTACAATTATCCTTACATTTCATGCTCATTACAAAAACGGGGGCTTCATTGACCTACATCAAGAAAAAGGCTGTTTTTATGTTTTAAAGCATGTTTTCCCTTGACACGAGCAAAAAAGCCCCTATCTTTGCAGCGTAATTCAGAAATGAGTTACGAAGGATAACAAGTAGATAGGATAATTAGTAAAGGTAAAAAGATTTAATTATTTTAATTATGACAGCACAACTTTCTATTTTGGTTGCTATTGTAGCCGTGTTCGCTGTATTGAGCGTTATCGCAGTGGTACAAACGAACGTTAAGAAGTAAACGAGATTCAAAGTTTTCCTAGTGAGAATTTTCTCACTGGGAATAGTGTAAGGACAGGAAGCTCTTAAAACGTCAGAGCAAGCCTGCTTTCTTTAGAAATTACAGCATTCATTGAAATAAGCAAGAGGATGGGTCACAGCAGTGGCGCATCCTCTTTGCATTTTACCCCATCAGACTTGTACACACGGACAGGGGAAACAGGAATCATACACGTCCCTGTAAGGTCCGGACGGAGACTCCAGGGATGCCTATGAAAAAAGGACAGCCTCACCAGGAGACTGTCCTCTCTTCATATATAGTGTATCTATATTATTCAGCTTTCGGGGCTTCTTCAGCCGGAGTTTCCACGGTAGCTGTTGCTTCAGTTGCAGGGGCTTCAGCAGCTGCAGCAGCACCACCCTTCTTCGAACGACGGGTACGCGTCTTCTTGGCAGCCTTGTCTTTTGCCATGTTCTCGTTGTAGTCAACCAGTTCGATGAAGCAGATTTCTGCATTGTCACCGGCACGACGACCCAACTTGATGATGCGGGTATAACCACCCGGACGGTCAGCCACTTTCACAGAGATTTCCTTGAACAACTCTGTTACGGCATATTTATCTTGCAAGTAGCTAAATACGACACGGCGAGAGTTGGTCGTATCGTTCTTAGACTTGGTGATCAAAGGCTCAACGTACTTCTTCAGCGCTTTAGCCTTTGCAAGAGTCGTAGTGATTCTTTTGTGCTTGATCAGAGAAATGGCCATGTTTGACAACATTGCGCTTCTGTGAGAAGCAGTACGACCCAAATGGTTGAATTTCTTATTGTGTCTCATTGTTTATTCTTTGTCTAATTTATATTTAGAAATGTCAGTTCCAAACGACAGATTCAGACTTTCGAGCAAATCATCAAGCTCCGTAAGCGATTTCTTACCAAAGTTTCTGAACTTCAAGAGGTCGGTCTTGTTGAATTGAACCAGGTCACCCAGTGTCTCCACATCGGCAGCCTTCAAACAGTTCAAGGCGCGGACAGAGAGATCCATGTCAACAAGTTTGGTCTTCAACAGCTGACGCATGTGCAATACCTCCTCATCAAACTCTTCATTGCCATCGGCGTCGGAGTTCTCCAACGTAATCTTCTCATCGGAGAAGAGCATGAAGTGGTAGATCAAGATTTTTGCAGCTTCTTTCAGTGCATCCTTCGGGTGAATGGAACCGTCCGTCGTAATTTCAAGAATCAGCTTGTCATAGTCAGTCTTCTGCTCAACGCGGAAAGGCTCAATCTGATATTTGACATTACGGATCGGAGTATAAATTGAATCGATAGGAATTACATTAACATCGGTGCAGTATTCGCGGTTTTCGTCAGCGGGGACGTATCCACGACCTTTGTTAATGGTCAAATCGATCTGCATGGTTGCTTTTGAATCTAAATGGCAAATAACTAATTCAGGATTTAACACTTCAAATCCAGTCAAATACTTACCTATATCACCTGCCTTAAATTCATTTGAATTCTCGATAGTAATACTTACTTTTTCGTTCTCGAATTCCTCTACTATTTGTTTAAATCTGACTTGCTTCAGATTCAGGATAATATTGGTCACATCCTCTTTCACTCCCGGAACGGCTGCAAACTCATGCTCAACCCCCGCAATGCGGATGGTATTGATGGCAAACCCCTCGAGAGAGGAAAGGAGGATACGGCGCAAGGCATTACCGACGGTAATACCAAAGCCGGGCTCAAGCGGACGAAACTCAAATTTTCCATATTTGGAATCCGCCTCCAACATTAATACTTTATCAGGTTTTTGAAATGCTAATATCGCCATGAAACTAATTATTATTTAGAGTACAACTCAACGATCAATTGTTCTTTAATGTTTTCGGGAATATCTGCTCTTTCAGGGATGTGCAAATATCTGCCAGCCTTTGTGTTTTCGTCCCACTCCAACCAGGGATACTTGCTGTGGTTGAAGCCAGCCAGAGAGTTGGCAATTACTTCCAAAGATTTAGATTTCTCGCGAACACCTACAATTTGACCCGGTTTAACGGCGTACGAAGGGATATTAACAACTTCACCGTCTACCACAATGTGTCTGTGACCTACCAGCTGACGTGCTGCGGCACGGCTAGGAGCGATACCCAAACGATAGACGATATTGTCGAGACGAGATTCGAGAGACTGCAACAGGATCTCACCGGTAATACCGTTGGCACTGGCGGCTTTCTCGAACAAGTTTCTAAATTGTCTTTCCAACACACCGTAAGTGTATTTGGCCTTTTGCTTTTCAGCCAACATGACGCCATACTCAGAAGTCTTTCTTCTTCTGGAGTTACCATGCTGTCCGGGAGGATAGTTTCTCTTAGACAAAACTTTATCAGCACCGAAAATAGCCTCACCGAATTTACGTGCAATTCTTGATTTTGGTCCAGTATATCTAGCCATTTTTACTTCTTTGATTTAATTGGTTTACTAATGAACTTAAATTGTAGCAGCCGCGAATTACAGAAAGGAAATGCAATCCATTATTAACCAATTCAAGTTACATCATTCTATTAGGTTATCTGTATTATACTCTTCTTCTTTTGGGAGGACGACAACCGTTGTGCGGAAGCGGTGTTACGTCAATGATTTCAGTAACTTCAATACCAGCACCATGCACGGTTCTGATAGCGGACTCACGGCCATTACCAGGACCTTTCACATAAGCTTTTACCTTTCTAAGACCCAGGTCATACGCAACCTTGGCGCAGTCTTGTGCTGCCATCTGTGCTGCATACGGGGTGTTCTTCTTCGAACCTCTGAATCCCATCTTACCTGCTGAAGACCAAGAGATGATCTGACCTTCACTGTTTGCAAGAGAGACAATGATATTGTTGAATGAAGAATGAACGTGCAATTGTCCATTAGCATCCACTTTCACATTTCTCTTCTTAGCTGCGACTGTTTTTTTTGCCATATCAACAATTATTATTTAGTAGCTTTTTTCTTGTTTGCAACTGTTTTCTTTCTTCCCTTACGAGTACGTGCATTGTTCTTTGTGCTTTGTCCTCTTACGGGCAAACCGAGACGGTGGCGCACACCACGGTAACAACCAATATCCATTAATCGCTTAATGTTCAATTGTACTTCAGAACGAAGATCACCTTCCACCTTATATTCAGCACCAATGATTTCACGAATCTTGGCGGCTTGGTCATCAGTCCAATCCTTCACCTTGATATCTCTATCAACACCTGCCTTGTCCAAGATTTTTGCTGAACTACTGCGACCTATACCGTATACATAGGTCAACGCAATCTCACCTCTTTTGTTTTGAGGCAAATCTACACCAACTATTCTTATAGCCATATACTAATTATTTTTTCTGCAAAAATAATAAATTATCCTTGACGTTGTTTATACTTAGGATTTTTCTTGTTAATAACATACAAACGGCCATTACGTCTTACGATCTTACATTCTGGCGTACGTTTTTTCAATGATGCTCTTACTTTCATATCTTTATTTGTTATTTATATCTGAAAACGATTCTGCCTTTTGACAAATCGTAAGGTGACATCTCCACTCTTACCTTATCTCCGGGCAGGATTTTAATGTAATGCATTCTCATTTTGCCGGAAATATGAGCCGTAATCTCATGCCCATTTTCCAACTCTACACGAAACATTGCGTTTGACAATGCTTCAACAATCACTCCTTCTTGTTCTATTGCTGCTTGTTTTGCCATATAAATTTTTAAATTGCGTTATCTCCCAAAACTTCTTCTATAAAATCAAATGTTGACAATACTTCGGCTTTTCCCTTACGCACAGCCAACGTGTGCTCAAAGTGAGCCGCCCACTTGCCATCCCGTGTCCGAATCGTCCAACGGTCGGGTTCCATATAGATTTGTGGGGAACCCAAGGTAATCATCGGCTCGATTGCAATGCACATGCCGCTCTTCAACAGCACACCCGAACCTCTCTTCCCGTAATTGGGGACGGGCGGTTCTTCGTGCATTTCCTTGCCGATCCCATGTCCGACAAACTCACGGACAACTCCATAGGCATGCTTTTCACAATGATCCTGAACCGCTGAACCGATGTCTCCCAGACGTTTCCCATGGACTGCATTCTCAATTCCCTTATACAGGGCTTCCTTGGTAACCTTGAGCAACTCCCTTACTTCAGGAGCTACCTCACCGACACAGAAGGTGTAGGCTGAGTCGCCACAGAAACCATTCATGTAAGTCCCGCAATCAACCGAAACAATATCACCCTCCTGCAGAGGCTTGTCATTGGGAATGCCATGAACCACCTGGTCATTGACAGAGGCACAAATAGAGCCGGGGAAGGGTTGTCCATATTGATTCGGGAATCCCTTGAATGTCGGGATAGCCCCATAGTCACGGATGAACTCTTCGGCGACCCGATCAAGTTCCAGTGTTGTAACACCCGGTTTTATAAGTTTAGCTACTTCTGCCAAAGCTCTCCCCACAAGGAGATTGCTTTGACGAAGTAACTCTATTTCATCATCAGTCTTAAGAAATATCATCTAATGAAAACTTAATAGGCCGAAACATTAGCCGAACGACCCTTGATTCGTCCAGACTTCAGTAAACCGTCATAATGTCTCATCAACAAATGACTTTCAACTTGCTGTAAGGTGTCCAGAACAACACCGACAAGAATCAAGAGAGACGTTCCTCCAAAGAAGTGAGCAAATTCAGTCTTCACACCAAAGATACCGGCAAATGCAGGAAGGATGGCAACAATTGCAAGGAACAGAGAGCCCGGCAAAGTGATGCGCGACATAATGGTATCGATATACTCTGCAGTATTCTTACCCGGCTTTATACCCGGAATAAAACCATTGTTGCGCTTCATGTCCTCTGCCATCTGATTCGGGTTAATCGTGATTGCCGTATAGAAGTATGTGAAAAGAATAATCAGTACGGCAAATGTCAGATTGTACCAGAACCCGGTATAATCGCTCAGAGCAACAGCAAGACTGCTGACCTCACCTTGTGCACCGGAATAATTGGCAAGTGCAGCCGGAATAAACATGATTGCTTGTGCAAAGATGATCGGCATCACATTGGCTGCATTCACTTTCAAAGGAATGTATTGTCTTGCGCCACCATATTGCTTGTTGCCGACGATACGCTTGGCATACTGCACCGGAATCCGGCGTGTGCCCTGTACCAACAGGATGGCCGCAGCGATAACCAGCAACAGGAATACGATTTCAAACAAGAACATAATCAAACCACCAGCACCCGGAGAAGCCATTCTCGAAACGACTTCCTGGAAGAGAGCCTGCGGCAAGCGGGCAATGATACCGATCATGATGATCAGCGAGATACCGTTACCCACGCCCTTGTCAGTGATTCTCTCACCCAACCACAGGATGAACATACTTCCCGCAGCCAGGATGATGGTAGATGAAATCATAAATAACGTCCAATCTAATGAAGCATTTAATGAACCTCCGGCCTGTGACTTCAAATTCAACAAATAGGAAGGTGCCTGGAACAATAAAATGGCTATCGTTAGATAGCGGGTATATTGATTTATCTTTCTTCTGCCGCTTTCGCCTTCGCGTTGCATTTTCTGGAAATAAGGAACTGCAACGGCCAAAAGCTGGATGACGATGGAAGCCGAGATGTACGGCATGATTCCCAACGCAAAGATAGAAGCATTAGAAAATGCACCACCAGAAAACATGTTTAACAAAGCCAACAGACCTTCGCTTGTTTGTTCATGGAGCTTGGTCAACATGTTCGGGTCAATACCCGGAAGGACAATGTATGAACCAAAGCGATAGATAGCAACAAACAATACAGTGATGAGGATCCGTTTTCTCAGATCCTCAATCTTCCATATATTCTTTAATGTTTCAATAGATCGTCTCATTGAATCAGAGTTTTACAGCGTTACCACCAACAGCTTCAATAGCGGCGACTGCACTCTTAGAAAAAGCATGTGCCTCTACATCAACTTTTGTAGTCAATGTGCCGTTACCTAACACTTTAACCAATTGTTTTGAAGAAATAAAACCAGCAGCAATCAATTCCTCGATACCAACTTTGGTCAAGTTCTTGGCATCAACCAGAGCCTGGATAGTGCTCAGGTTGATAGCTTTATATTCTACTCTGTTTATGTTCTTAAAACCAAATTTCGGAGCACGACGCTGAAGCGGCATCTGTCCACCCTCGAAACCGATCTTACGGGAATAACCAGATCTTTGTTTTGCTCCTTTATGTCCTCTTGTAGAAGTTCCACCCAAGCCAGAACCGGGACCACGACCAACTCTTTTTCTAGAGGTAGTTGAGCCGGCTGCGGGTTTCAAGTTATTCAATTTCATATCGAAACTTAATTATTGTTCAACAATACATTACTTAACGATGGCAACGAGGTGCTTTACCTTTTCCACCATTCCAAGAATTGAAGGAGTAGCTTCGTGTTCAACCACACGATTCATTTTACGGAGTCCCAGTGCATCAAGAGTTCTCTTCTGATCAACCGGAGCACCAATTCTACTTTTTACTTGCTTGATCTTAATAGTTGACATAATTTCCTCCTTATCCTCTAAATACTTTTTCCATACTTACACCTCTGTTCTGAGCGACAGTTCTAGCATCTCTCATCTCGCTCAAAGCCTGGATAGTAGCCTTCACGAGGTTGTGAGGATTGGAAGAACCCTTCGACTTAGCCAAAACGTCAGTAATACCAACACTCTCAAGTACGGCACGCATAGCGCCACCGGCAACCACACCGGTACCGGTAGAAGCCGGTTTGATGAAAACCTCTGCACCGCCGAACTTAGCAGTTTGTTCATGAGGAACAGTACCTTTCAATACCGGGACACGAGTAAGGTTCTTCTTGGCTGCCTCTACGCCTTTGGCGATGGCAGCAGTCACTTCACCAGCCTTACCAAGGCCCCAGCCGATAATACCATCTTCATTACCAACTACCACAATGGCAGAGAAGGTAAACGTTCTACCACCCTTGGTCACCTTGGTAACACGATTGATAGCAACAAGTCTATCTTTCAACTCGATATCGTTCGTTATCTTAACTCTGTTATTAACTGCCATGATCTTTAAAATTTAAGTCCACCGTTACGAGCAGCATCTGCCACTTCCTTAACTCTCCCGTGATACAAATAGCCGTTACGGTCGAATACGACAGTCGTAATACCAGCCTCTTGTGCTTTCTTTGCTATCAACTCGCCGACCTTTGCAGCTTGCTCTTTCTTAGGCATGGCTTCCATGCCCAGAGAAGAAGCGGCAGCCAAGGTTCTGCCCGACAGGTCATCCACAAGCTGAACATAGATCTGCTTGTTGCTTCTGAAGACCGTCATACGAGGACGTGCAGTCGTTCCGGAAATCTTGTTCCGTACTCTATATTTAATCTTGATTCGTCTTTCTATTTTTGTTGTCATAATAATACGATTTTATGTAAATTACTTAGCACCGGCTGATTTACCCGACTTTCTACGAATTTCTTCGCCAACAAACTTAATACCTTTACCTTTGTAGGGTTCAGGTTTACGGAAAGAACGTATTTTTGAGCAAACTTGACCAAGCAATTGTTTGTCACAAGATTCCAATATAATAAGAGGGTTCTTATTTCTTTCTGATTTTGTTTCAACCTTGATCTCAGGAGGCATTTGGATAAAGATGTTGTGTGTATAGCCTAATGAGAGTTCCATAATATTGCCGTTGTTGGATGCACGGTAACCTACACCCACCAGTTCCAACTCTTTCTTGTAACCTTCAGAAACACCAACAACCATATTATGTACCAATGCACGATACAATCCGTGGTAAGCATGTCTTTGCTTGGGATCATCCTGCATCATATCTTCATTTTCTACAAAGTGTACATGACCATCTTCGATAGAAACAGTAATAGCTGGATTTACATATTGGCTCAACTCGCCTTTGGGTCCTTTCACAGTGACCACATCATCCTTCAGAGTAACTGTCACTCCGGCAGGAATACTAATGGGTAATTTTCCTATTCTTGACATAGATAATCCTCCTATTAATATACGTAGCAAAGCACTTCACCACCAATCTTCAGGGCAGCGGCCTCTTTGTCTGTCATTACACCTTTGGAAGTGGATATAATCGCAATACCCAAACCATTAATTACTCTCGGCATGTCTTTGTAGCCGGTGTACTTACGCAAACCCGGGGTAGACACCCTGATCAACTTCTTGATTGCGTTAACCTTGTTAACCGAATCATACTTCAAAGCTACCTTAATAGTACCCTGAGGACCATCTTCTACGAACTTGTAGTTCAAGATGTAACCTTTTTCAAAAAGGATCTTAGTGATTTCCTTTTTCAAGTTTGAGGCAGGAACTTCAACAACTCTGTGTTTTGCGCTGATGGCATTTCTCAACCTCGTCAGATAATCTGCTATTGGATCTGTCATATAATAAAAATTTAAATTAATCAGGACTCTCCTGACAATATTTAAAAATAAAAACTTCTTTACCAGCTTGCTTTCTTAACGCCCGGGATCAATCCATTGGAAGCCATCTCACGGAACTGGATTCTGGAGATACCGAATTGACGGATATAACCTCTGGGACGACCGGTCAACTTGCAACGGTTGTGCAAACGAATCGGGTTGGCATTCTTGGGAATTGCCTGGAGCTTCTGAGCAGCCTCATAAGCGGCAACAGGATCACCCGTGTTGACAATCTTCTTCAGAGCGGCACGTTTTTCAGCATATTTGGCTACAAGTTTGGCTCTTTTTACTTCACGAGCCTTCATTGATTCTTTTGCCATAATCTATCAGTCTTTTTTAGCGTTTTTAAACGGTAAACCAAATTCCTTTAACAAAGCATAACCTTCTTCGTCTGTTTTGGCAGAGGTTACAAAGGTAATATTCATTCCCAATATTTTAGTAATACTATCAATATTTATTTCAGGGAAAATGATTTGCTCTTGGATACCCAGCGTGTAGTTACCTCTTCCGTCGAACTTGCTTTCGATACCTTTGAAGTCACGGATACGGGGGAGAGCCACACGGACGAGCTTCTCCAGGAATTCGTACATTCTCTCGCGACGCAGCGTTACCATCACACCGATCGGCATTTTCTTACGCAACTTGAAGTTTGCAATATCCTTGCGCGAAACAGTTGCAACGGCTTTCTGACCGGTAATGGCAGTCATCTCGTTAATGGCCACATCAATAATCTTCTTGTCGGCAACAGCCATGCCCAAGCCCTGATTGATGACAATCTTCTTGAGCACGGGGATTTGCATAGAAGAAGTATACTGGAATTGGCTCTTCAATGCAGGAGCGATGCGCTCTGCATATTCTTTCTTAAGGCTAGCAGTATTACTCATTACTTGATCTCCTCTCCTGATTTTTTAGAATAACGCACTAATTTAGTTCCTTCTGAGTTCTTTCTTCTTCCCACGCGTGTCGGTTTGCCCGTCTTGGGGTCAACGACATTCAAGTTTGAGATGTGGATAGGAGCTTCCTTGCTTACTATACCACCTTGAGGATTCTTTGCGCTCGGTTTGGTGCTCTTCTTTACGATGTTCACACCTTCAACCACAGCACGTCCTTCTTTCACAAGAACTTTCAACACAGTGCCGGTTTTACCCTTATCTTCACCAGAGTTAACGTAAACTGTATCGCCCTTTTTAATATGTAATTTGCTCATTACTTAAATCCTTTACAAAATTAAAGTACTTCAGGTGCCAATGATACAACTTTCATGTTTACAGCACGAAGTTCACGGGCTACCGGACCGAAAATACGACTACCTCTAATTTCGCCTGCATTGTTCAGCAACACACAAGCATTGTCATCAAAACGAATATAAGAACCGTCAGCACGACGAATTTCTTTCTTAGTACGTACGATCAAAGCCTTAGACACTGCACCTTTTTTAATATCACTTGAGGGGATGACGCTCTTTACAGAAACGACAATCACATCTCCCACAGTAGCGTAACGCTTTCTGGTACCGCCCAAAACGCGGATGCAGAGAGCTTCCTTTGCGCCACTGTTATCACATACCGTAAGTCTGGATTCTGCTTGTATCATAATTACTTAGCTCTTTCGATTATTTCAACTAATCTCCATCTTTTAGTTTTGCTCAAGGGACGAGTCTCCATGATGCGTACGGTATCACCAATATTGCATTCGTTCTTCTCATCGTGAGCGTGATATTTCTTCGTCTTGCTGACGAACTTACCGTAAATCGGGTGTTTTTCCTTAAACTTGGCAGCAACGGTGATCGTCTTGTCCATTTTGTTGCTGATGACAACACCCATTCTTTCTTTTCTTAAATTTCTAGCTTCCATCAGGATCATTATTTATTATTAAGTTCTCTCTGGCGCAACTCCGTCTTCATGCGTGCAATAGTACGACGCAAGCTCTTGATTTGTGCAGGATTCTCCAACGGAGAGATAGAATGATTCAAAACCATCTGATTGTACTTGGCTACTTCAGCTTCGATTCTTTCTGCCAGTTCATTGGTAGCTATTTCTCTAATTTCTGCAATCTTCATAATTATGCGTTTTGATTTTGGAAGTCGTAATCACGTCTAACAATAAACTTAGTAGTAATCGGAAGTTTCTGTGCAGCCAGGCGCAAAGCTTCTTTTGCGACTTCGTAAGAAACACCTTCCACTTCAATGAGGATGCGACCCGGAGTAACAGGGGCTACAAAGCCTTCGGGGTTACCTTTACCTTTACCCATACGTACATCAGCCGGCTTGCGAGTAATAGGTTTATCCGGGAAGATACGGATCCAAATCTGACCCTGACGTTGCATATATCTGGTTACAGCAATACGGGCAGCCTCAATCTGGCGTCCTGTGATCCACTTAGTACCCAAGGACTTGATGCCGAAAGAGCCAAAGGCAAGCTGGTTACCTCTTTGGGCATTTCCTTTTTGACGGCCTTTCTGCTGTCTTCTGAATTTTGTCTTTTTCGGTTGTAACATAGTTCCTAAAATTCAAATTCGTTAGCGATTGTTTTTCTTTCTTTTGAAGTTCTTGCCTCCATTGTTGCCGCCATTTCCACCACGACCATTTTCCTTGCTCTGCACGAAGTTCGGAGCGAGTTCTCTCTTACCGTAAACTTCGCCGCGGCAAATCCATACCTTGATACCCAGCAGACCTACCTTGGTCAATGCTTCAGCATGACAGTAGTCGATGTCTGCACGGAACGTATGCAACGGAGTTCTACCTTCTTTGTACATTTCAGAACGAGCCATTTCAGCACCGTTCAAACGGCCGGCAATCTGGATCTTGATACCCTCGGCACCCATGCGCATCGTGTTGGCGATAGCCATCTTGATGGCACGACGGTATGCGATCTTGCCTTCTACCTGGCGTGCGATGTTGTTTGCCACGATTACGGCGTCGAGCTCAGGACGTTTGATCTCAAAGATATTGATCTGGATATCCTTGTCGGTGATCTTCTTCAACTCTTCCTTCAACTTATCGACTTCCTGGCCACCTTTACCAATGATAATACCCGGACGAGCGGTACAAACAGTAATTGTGATAAGTTTCAGTGTACGTTCGATTACAATTCTCGAAACACTAGCTTTAGCAAGTCTGGCGTTCAAATATTTACGGATCTTGCTATCCTCCAGCAAAGCATCACCAAAGTCTTTGCCACCGTACCAATTTGAATCCCATCCTCTGATAATACCCAGACGATTGCTTATCGGATTAACTTTCTGTCCCATTACTCTTAGTTTTGATTATCATTAGTATTAATCGTATCAACGAACAAAGTCACGTGGTTCGAACGTTTGCGGATTCTGTAACCTCTACCCTGCGGAGCCGGTCTCATGCGCTTCAGCGTCGGACCGCAATCAACAAAAATCTTCGTTACAAACAATTCGCCGTCTTCAGCCTTGCGATCGTTTTTCTGTTCCCAGTTAGCAATAGCAGAGCGCAACAGCTGTTCCACTCTGGCAGAAGCTTCTTTAGAAGAAAACTTCAAGACACCAAGTGCTCTGTTCACTTCCATACCACGAATCATATCTGCAACCAAACGCATCTTACGCGGAGAGGTAGGAACATTTTGCAACTTTGCAAAATACATGGTCTTAAGGGCTTCTTTTCTTTTTTCAGCCGAAATTCTTTTTCTTGCTCCCATTATTTAGCTTTTCTTATTATTTCAGATAAATGCCTGTTTATTTTTTCTTGTTGCCAGCGTGTCCACGGAAGGTACGTGTCGGAGCGAACTCGCCCAGCTTGTGACCTACCATGTTTTCTGTAACATAAACAGGGATGAATTTATTTCCGTTATGAACTGCAATAGTATGCCCTACAAAATCAGGGGAAATCATTGAAGCTCTGGCCCAAGTCTTAACAACAGACTTCTTGCCGCTCTCATTCATGGCGAGCACCTTCTTTTCAAGTTTGACGTTAATATATGGACCTTTTTTTAATGAACGACTCATAATTTACTCAATTAACCTTGTTATTACTTTCTTCTTTCGATAATGTACTTAGAAGATTGTTTCTTCGGAGCTCTTGTCTTCAAGCCCTTAGCATACAATCCCTTACGTGATCTCGGGTGACCTCCAGAAGCGCGTCCTTCACCACCACCCATCGGGTGATCAACAGGGTTCATTACAACACCACGGTTGTGAGGACGGCGACCCAGCCAACGAGAGCGACCGGCCTTACCGGAGCTTTCCAATGCGTGGTCTGAGTTACCTACGCTACCAATGGTAGCTTTACAAGCGCTGAGGATCTGACGAACCTCACCTGAAGGCAATTTGATGACACAATACTTACCTTCTCTTGAAGTCAATTGAGCAAAGTTACCAGCTGATCTTACCAGCACAGCACCCTGACCCGGACGCAATTCGATGTTGTGAATCACGGTACCAACGGGGATGTTCTGGAGGGGAAGTGCATTACCAATCTCAGGCGCTGCATTCTCACCGGACATCAAAGTGCTGCCTACCTGCAATCCATTAGGAGCAATGATATAGCGTTTTTCACCATCAGCGTAAAACAACAAAGCGATACGAGCCGAACGGTTCGGATCGTATTCAATTGTCTTAACCACTGCGGGAACACCGTCTTTGTTTCTCTTGAAGTCAATGAATCTGAATTTTCTCTTGTGGCCACCACCAATGTAGCGGACAGTCATCTTACCTACATTGTTACGACCACCTGAAGAACGTTTTCCACTTACAAGAGATTTTTCTGGTACCGATGCAGTAATCTCTTCAAAAGTACCAATAATCTTATGTCTCTGCCCCGGTGTTGTGGGCTTAAATTTACGTACTGCCATCTTCTATTTAAATATTGCTATAAAAATCAATAGTATCGCCCTCTTTCAAAGTCACAATTGCTTTCTTATAAGCATTTCTACGACCTTTCACAAGTCCGGCTTTCGTATAACGAGTCTTGTTCTTACCGGAATAGTTCATCGTGTTGACACTCTCCACGGTCACGTTATACATCGCTTCTACTGCACTCTTAATCTCAAGTTTGTTAGCCTCAGGACGCACAATAAATCCGAAACGATTGCTCTTTTCGGATATTGCGGTCATCTTCTCTGTCACTAACGGTTTTACAATAATTCCCATTATCTAAGCCTCCTTATTTTGCAAAGTTATCAATGCTCTTCAGCGAGCTTTCAGTAATCACGAGAGTATCTGCCTCCAAAACTTTGTAAGTATTCAGATCTGAAGCAATTATAACGTTTGCACGCTTGATGTTACGAGCTGACAAATATACATTTTTATTACTTTCCGGCAAAACGAGAAGCAACTTCTTATCAGAAACTTTAAGATTATTTGCCATTTCTACAAAGTCCTTAGTCTTAGGAGCTTCGAAGGTGAAGTCCTCAACTACGACGATGGCATTCTCACGTGCCTTGTATGACAGAGCTGAGCGACGTGCCAAATCTTTTACTTTCTTGTTCAGCTTGAACCAATAGTCACGAGGTTTGGGACCGAACACGCGGCCACCACCTACCAATACCGGTGAGTTGATGTCACCGCGACGAGCACCGCCGCCACCTTTCTGACGACCCAATTTACGAGTAGAACCGCTGATTTCGCTTCTTTCTTTTGATTTGTGAGTTCCCTGGCGTTGGTTTGCCATGTATTGTTTCACAGCCAAGTAAATAGCGTGATCATTGGGTTCAATTCCGAAGATAGATTCGTTTAACGCTACCTTTCTTCCGGTCTCCTGACCGTTAATGTTATATACGCTAACTTCCATTATTTCTCAATTATTACGATTGAACCTTTGTAACCCGGAACAGAACCTTTGATGAGCAGAAGGTTGTGCTCAGGAATCACTTTTAATACTTGCAAGTTGTGAGTAGTCACACGATCACCACCCATCTGACCTGCCATGCGCAATCCCTTGAATACACGTGCGGGATATGAACAAGCACCGATAGAACCCGGTTTGCGGGCACGGTTATGCTGTCCGTGAGTAGTCTGGCCTACACCACCGAAGTGATGTCTTTTTACAACACCCTGGAATCCTTTTCCCTTAGAAGTTCCGATTACGTCCACGTAGGGAGCATCGTTGAACAGTTCTACGGTGATTACGTCACCCAAGTTTAACTCGTTTTCAAATCCTTTGAACTCGGCCAAGTGGCGCTTCGGAGTTACCCCGGCTTTCTTAAAGTGACCCATCAGCGGTTTGCTGGTATTCTTCTCTTTTGCTTCCTGGAAGCCTACCTGAACAGCTGCATAGCCATCTTTTTCTACACTCTTAATCTGAGTAACTACACAAGGACCAGCTTCGATAACAGTGCATGGTACGTTTTTACCATCAGCACTGAAGACGGATGTCATTCCGATTTTCTTTCCTAATAATCCTGGCATTTCAGTTAATTTTTAATGGTTCGTTTAAACTTTAATTTCCACTTCTACCCCACTCGGCAGTTCCAACTTCATCAGTGCGTCTACAGTCTTTGCTGTGGAACTGTAAATATCAATCAGACGCTTGTAAGAAGAAAGCTCGAATTGTTCGCGAGACTTCTTGTTTACGAAGGTTGAACGGTTCACAGTGAAGATGCGCTTGTGAGTAGGCAAGGGAATCGGGCCGCTTACGATGGCGCCGGTTGCTTTCACTGTCTTTACAATCTTCTCAGCAGACTTGTCTACCAAGTTGTGATCGTAGGATTTCAGTTTAATTCTAATCTTTTGACTCATTGTTTGAATAAATTGTTATTGTTCTTTTATCAGGCAGGCAGGTGGGCAGGTTAAGAGTCATTCGCTAACCTGCCTCCTTGCTTGCGCTATTTTGTTTGTTTTAGATCAAGTCTACACGACCCTTGACTTCTTCAAGCACAGACTTGGCAATCGATGCCGAAACTTGTGCGTGGTGGTCGTAGGTCATGGATGAAGTAGCACGACCGGAAGTGATGGTACGCAGAGCTGTCACGTAACCGAACATTTCTGCCAAGGGAACCATTGCCTTCACGATGCGGGCACCTGAACGGCTGGATTCCATACCTTCCACCTGACCGCGACGCTTGTTCAAGTCACCGATTACGTCACCCATGTTCTCTTCCGGAGTAACAACCTCCAGCTTCATGATGGGCTCCATCAGCACGGGACCTGCCTTGGCACAAGCGTTCTTGTAAGCCTGGATGGCACAGATTTCGAACGACAGCTGGTCAGAGTCCACGGGGTGGAACGAACCGTCCTTCAAAACCACCTTCAGCGAGTCGAGCGGGAAGCCGGCGAGGATACCGTTCTTCATGGCTGTCTGGAAACCTTTCTGTACGGAAGGAATGAATTCCTTGGGCACATTACCGCCCTTCACCTCGTCGATGAATTGCAGACCGCCCTGCTTCCAGTCTTCGTCAACCGGACCAACGGCTACGATGATGTCGGCGAACTTACCACGACCACCGGACTGCTTCTTGTAAACCTCGCGGAGTTCCACTGTCTTGGTGATGGTCTCCTTGTAGTTCACCTGCGGACGACCCTGGTTACACTCAACCTTGAACTCACGTTTCAGACGGTCGATGATGATGTCCAAGTGAAGCTCACCCATACCGGAGATGACGGTCTGACCGCTCTGCTCGTCGGTACGTACGGTGAAGGTCGGGTCTTCTTCAGCCAACTTGGCAAGACCGTTGGACAGCTTGTCGAGGTCCTTCTGAGTCTTCGGCTCAACGGCGATACCGATTACCGGTTCGGGGAAGTCCATAGACTCCAGCACGATCGGAGCAGTCTCGTCGCAAAGCGTATCACCAGTGCGGATATCCTTGAAACCAACACCGGCACCGATATCACCGGCGCTGATCACTTCAACCGGGTTCTGCTTGTTGGAGTGCATCTGGAACAGACGGGATACACGCTCCTTCTTGCCCGAACGGGAGTTGTAGATGTATGAACCAGCCTCAATCTTACCTGAATATACACGGAAGAAAGTCAGACGGCCTACATACGGGTCGGTAGCAATCTTGAATGCCAGAGCTGCAGTCTTCTCGTCTTCGCTCGGTACACGGTCTTCTTCAGCACCGGTCGTCGGGTTCGTACCCACGATGTTCGGAGTATCCAGCGGAGAGGGCAAGAAGGCACAAACGTAGTCCAGCAAAGTCTGCACACCCTTGTTCTTGAACGAAGAACCGCAGGTCATCGGAACGACCTCCATCTTCAGGGTAGCAGCACGCAGTGCACGGAGGATTTCGTCTTCGGTGATAGTCGAGGGATCGTCAAAGAACTTCTCCATCAACACGTCGTCGAATTCAGCCACCTTCTCCAGCATTTTCTCACGCCATTCGTTGGCTTCATCCTGCAGGTTTGCGGGAATATCTTCTACGTCATAGTCAGCACCCATTGTCTCGTCGTGCCACAGGATGGCCTTCATCTTGATGAGGTCAACCACACCCTTGAAGTTTTCTTCAGAGCCGATAGGGATGACAATCGGACAGGGGTTTGCACCCAGCACGTCCTTCATCTGACGGACAACTTCAAAGAAGTCGGCACCCGAACGGTCCATCTTGTTCACATAACCGATACGGGGAACATTATATTTATCAGCCTGACGCCATACAGTCTCAGATTGAGGTTCCACACCACCTACCGCACAGTAGGTAGCCACAGCACCGTCAAGCACACGCAGTGAGCGTTCTACCTCAGCGGTGAAGTCAACGTGTCCCGGAGTGTCAATCAAGTTGATCTTATAAGTATTGCCCGCATACTTCCAACGGGTGGTCGTAGCAGCCGAGGTGATGGTGATACCACGCTCCTGCTCCTGCTCCATCCAGTCCATTGTTGCAGCACCATCGTGAACCTCACCAATCTTGTGAGTCAATCCGGTGTAGAACAGGATACGTTCAGAAGTCGTTGTCTTACCGGCATCGATGTGAGCCATGATACCGATGTTGCGGGTCAAATGCAAGTCTTGTTTTGCCATTTTGCTTCCTTAATATTCAGTTTATTAATACTTGATTAGAATCTGAAGTGAGCGAATGCACGGTTAGCTTCAGCCATACGGTGCATATCCTCCTTACGCTTGAAGGCACCACCTTGCTCGTTGAACGCATCGATAATCTCGGCAGCCAACTTGTCAGCCATTGATTTACCGCCACGCTTACGGGCAAATGCAATCAAGTTTTTCATAGAGATCGATTCTTTACGATCGGGACGGATTTCAGTAGGAACTTGGAAAGTCGCGCCTCCGATACGGCGGGACTTAACCTCAACTTGCGGAGTTACATTATCCAAGGCTTTCTTCCAGATTTCCAGCGGAGTTTTCTCTTCGTTGGGAAGCTTTGCCTTGACGGTCTCAAGGGCGGTATAGAAGATGTGATAAGAAGTATTCTTCTTTCCGTCGTACATCAAGTGGTTTACAAACTTAGAAACTTTTTGGTCGCCGAATACAGGATCCGGAAGAACCACACGTTTTTTTGGTTTTGCTTTTCTCATTTTGTTTGAACATAATGTTTTGTTTGAGGCTGCAATCTTGTCTTCTTCAACGCTTCCTCTGAAGCATTTACTCAACCTTTAAGCATTTTCCACCAAACCAAAACGATTTTAATAAATAAATTTCCTTTCCAGAAAAGTCGGTTGATTACTTCTTACCCTTACCTGCAGGAGCCTGACCCGGTTTCGGACGCTTGGCACCGTATTTGGAACGACGTTGGGTACGGTTAGCCACACCGGCAGTATCCAAAGTACCGCGAACGATGTGATAACGTACACCCGGAAGGTCTTTCACACGACCGCCACGTACCAGGACGATGGAGTGTTCCTGCAAGTTGTGACCTTCACCCGGAATGTAGGAGTTCACCTCCTTCTGGTTAGTCAGTTTCACACGGGCAACCTTACGCATTGCCGAATTCGGTTTCTTCGGAGTAGTCGTATAGACTCTGACGCAAACGCCACGTCTTTGAGGACAAGCGTTCAATGCCGGAGACTTACTTTTCTCAACCAGAACCTTTCTTCCTTTTCTTACTAGTTGTTGAATAGTAGGCATTTCTGTTCGATTTTAATTATTATATATTGTTTTGTTACTTTTCTGTTGAAGCGAAAATATACTTTTCGGGCTGCAAAGTTACTAATAACATTTTAATTAGCAATAGGTTTGTAATCTTAAAATAATCGAGATTTTCGTTTTTGTGTTTTTTATAGGAGTTTGACACTTCGAAAGGAATAGTCAAACTACAATCAGAGGGGGTCTTTTAGGATTCTGGAAGAAACAGGTCCGAACAAGGAACCATGAGCCATGAACAACAAAGCACGAATATCCGAAGTTCTCCGAAGGAATGCAGGGGCAACCGGTCTGGTCGCCCGGTCTGACAAGACAATATTTTTGCCACCCATCACAGCCCTCATCCCCCACTCACTGCACCCCTACACCTTATTATATATACGCGCACGCCATCCATACAGAGAAACCACCTGCCTACGCTCGTCAGTGACCCATCACTTTGTCATTTTGTCAAAATGTCAAATGAATCACTCCACAGAGGCCTTCGTTGGAGCTAAAGACGGGGACGATGATTTTGCGGGCATTCTCGGACGATTTGCAAAATACATTTTCACACCAAATCCAATCGTTTCCTTTCCCTATGCCATACATGCAGAGCAATTGGTAGCACACAGAGTACTCACAGGAGAAAATACTCCACATTATAATAGTTCAAAAATGAACGGATCTGCCCTTCTTCCAGAGAGCAAACGTCCGTATTTTTTCATTGCGATTCCATTTTCTTTACATCGAGAGAGTAAACAATATTGTTTCACTCTTCAAACAATATTGTTTGACGAACCAAACACAAGTGTTTGACATGCGAAACTATATTGTTTGGGACGTCAAACACTTGTGCTAACCGTTAACTTATCAAAATACAATGAGTCCTACAGAAGGAAAGTGCAAATGCAATTTAACCTTTCATCGCTAGTTCAGTCGATTTTTCAAAAATGTGCGTTAGCTGAAAATGGCTTTTCAGAAAAATGGGAAAGTAAATAAGGCTTTTGGCCTCACAAAATGTCAATCCATCCTTTGGCTCTGCCGATGTGCGGAGACTGTTCTCACCCGAGATGTCCTTCCGAGTTGCTCCCGGCAAACAGCACCGGGAACTTTTCTTCTCAAAACAGGAAAGGCTTATTGTACATTCTACGAACAGAAAACAGACCTCAGAAGGGTTTGAAATCCGCGAAAGCAGAAAGATAAAGAAAAGGAACAATTTTCACAAGAAACCGGACCTGACACAAGTGCATCTAACTGTCAATCCGACACAAAGCCTCAAAAATCTGCCCGTATTCCTTGGAGAAATGAAGTAAATCTCTTACTTTTATAGTGTTAGCATAACACTAACAATAAAAATAATAGACCTAATCCATGAAAGAACCGACCTCGTTGAAGGTTTGCATCTGTCAACAAAAAGGATAATAACCTCCAGCAGCAGGAAGGTCCGCTTAATAAATATACTTATGAAGATGTGTGTTAGACATAACCTGTTGAAGTCCGTCCGTGAGAAAGGCAGGACAAGCCATGAAAACCGACAAAGGCCGACAAGCATTCCTTACAATAAGGGTGCGGAGCGTCCGGCTGTTGTCCCTGCTGTATGTACAGCACATAGGCTGGCAGGCATCTATCAGCATCCCGAAGGGCATCAATCTCTCAATCAAACATTTACCCTCCCCCACGAGCATTTAAGCAATAACTACAATATCTCCTCGGCAGACAGCGTTTCCGTTCGTCCGCCTCACCTGCTCTTTACCGCTACCCACCTCACCGATGCAGCCGCTCTCCATCTGCTGCATCCATCTCGTTACACCTTCTCCACGGGCCCGGCAATGTCTCGAAATATGACCATCTGCGCGGCCGCCACGAAAAGGCATGAGGATGGTAAAATAACGAGTGCACGTCCGGCATCCCTTCCGTCGGAAAAAACACAAAGAGGTCGTCCCGAGAAGCAGAATCCTCCACCGTGTGCGCAACCGGACAGGCAACGCATCGGGAGAGCCGCCGGACAGGGAACGATTTATAACCCGATAACCATTTTAATCCTTTTTTCAGACACTACCGACTTACTTCCCGAGGGCAATCCATCTTGTCATTTTTACGCATGAGACCGGAGCGCCCCGTACACGTGAAATAAATCATGCAAGTATTAACTAACGAATGTTGAACTATGAAACAGAAGGATGTATTCGACAGCGGCTAGACAAACTCCCCAACCGCTGATGACTAGCAAACAATGTGAAAAAACAAACGTCTTAAACTAATGGAAATGAAAAATGTAGGAATACAAAAACGTTATCCTTGCCTGTTCCTGCTCCTGCTGTTCTGCTGCCTGGGAGCATTTGCCCAAAAGGGGCCGACGGTCAAAGGAATTATCTTCGACAGCAACGGGGAGACCATCATCGGCGCCTCGATTGTCGTGAAAGGCAATACATCAATCGGTACGATTTCCGACCTCGACGGCCAATTCTCGCTGAACGTACCGTCATCAAACTCCGTTCTGGTAGTGTCCTTCGTGGGCATGAAATCAAAAGAGGTGAAGGCTACCCCCAACACCTTGATGCGCATCACCCTGGAAGATGACACCAAACAACTCGACGAAGTGGTCGTCGTGGGTTACGGCCAACAGAAAAAGGCTTCCGTGGTGGGGGCGATTACACAAACGAGTGCCAAGGTGCTGGAGCGCACCGGCGGTGTGTCTGACTTGGGTTCTGCACTGACCGGTAACCTGCCGGGCGTCATCACGATGTCCAGTACGGGTATGCCAGGTGAGGAAGATCCCCAAATCCTCATCCGCGGTGCCAGTACCTGGAACAACACGGCTCCGCTTATCCTGGTAGATGGTGTCGAACGACCGATGTCGGGAATTGACATCAACTCGGTGGAATCCATTTCAGTCCTCAAAGATGCATCGGCTACAGCCGTCTTCGGTGTGAAAGGTGCCAACGGTGTCATCCTCATCACCACCAAACGTGGACAGGAAGGCAAAGCCACAATCAATGCCACCGCCAGCATGACCATGAAGATGCCGTCCAAGCTCCCGAACAAACTTGACTCTTACGACTCGTTCCAACTGCGCAACAATGCGGTGGAGCATGAACTGGGATTGACACCCGAATCTTGGGAGTTCATGATGTCGCAGGCTGAGATGGACAAATACCGCCACCCCGCCAACCTGGCTGAAGCCGAACGCTATGCCAATGTGGACTGGGCAGACTGGATGTTCAAGGATGTTGCCTTCTCCGAGAATGCCAACGTCAGCATGAGCGGAGGTACATCCTTCATCAAGTATTACACTGCCATCGACTATCAGCATGAGGGTGACCTCTTCAAGGAATATGACAACGGACGCGGCTATCGGACCACTTATGGATATGACCGCGTGAACATGCGCAGCAACCTTGATTTCCAACTGACAAAGACCACGATGCTCCACACGAACCTGTCGGGTTCGTATGGTGTCAAGCAAGGTCCGCGTACCGCTTATGAATACAACATCTGGGGAAGTGTGTACACCACTCCTCCCAACGCCATGATTCCGCGTTACTCTGACGGGACCTGGGGCTACAGCACACAGAATGAAAACAACTCTGTTGCCCAACTGGCATTGGCCCCACAAAACACCCGCACCACGACACGTCTGACAACCGACTTCATCCTGGAACAGCAGCTCGACTTCCTCTTGAAGGGACTCCATGCCAAAGCTTCCGTCTCATGGGACAACGTCTTTCTGGAAAGCAACCGTGGAGCCAACACGACAGACAATGCCGACTACAAGTTCATCGACCCGGCAACCGGACAGGAAAGCCATCAGAACACCAAGGGTAGCCATAACTTTGACTTCTTCCCCCAGAACAACTGGGTGGCAGAAGGCGGTACAGTAGACAACGGGGCGACAGAACGCCACCTTTACTACTCGGCACAGCTGGACTGGAACCGCACATTCGGCGACCATACGGTTACCGCCATGGGGGTGTTCAACCGCCAGGAACGTTCGCGGGGCAGCATCATTCCCCACTATCGTGAGGACTGGGCCTTCCGTGTCACCTACGACTATGCCAACAAGTACTTCTTTGAATACAACGGTGCCTACAACGGCTCGGACAAGTTTGACAGCAAAAACCGTTTTGCATTCTTCAACTCCGGCGCCATCGGCTGGATGATCAGCGAAGAAAAATTCATGAAGCGCTTCAAGTTCCTCGACTTGCTGAAGCTGCGTGCTTCGTACGGTGAAATCGGTAACGACGAAATCGGATATGAGTGGGACTCCAGCCGCCGTTGGCTCTACATGACCCAATGGGGCACAGGAGGCAGCATCGCAACCGGACTTTACAATGCAGCCAGCCCCTACACGTTCTATCGGGAGAGTGCCGTCGGCAACCCGGACATACACTGGGAAGTCGTGCGCAAGTTCAACTTCGGTATCGACTACTCATTCCTTGATGGTCTGTTCGCCGGTAACATCGAGATTTTCCGTGACCGCCGTACAGATGTACTGGTCAGCGGCGGCAACCGTGCTACCCCTGCCTATTTCGGAGGCATCACCCAAGCTCCCTGGGCAAACCTGGGTGTTGTGGAGAACAAAGGTTACGAGCTGGAACTGCGCATCAACAAAACGCTGAAGAACGGTCTCCACTTGTGGGGCAACTTCAACATGACCCATGCGAAGAATACAGTCATCGACCGGGACGACCCGGAACTGAAACCCGCCTATCAAAAGGGAGAAGGCAAGTCCATCGGGCAGACCAACACGTATGTTGACCACGGCTATGCACAGACCATGGACGATGTGTATGGAACAACTGCCTTCGAGTCACTCGACAATCAGAAATTGCCGGGCATGTACCAGATCATCGACTACAATGCCGATGGTGTCATCGACAACAAGGACCAGGTTCCCTATGCCTACTCCAACAGCCCGCAGAACACCTATAGCGGCTCGATCGGCTTTGACTGGAAAGGATGGAGCTTCTTCATGCAGCTCTACGGTGTGACCAACGTAACCCGCCAGGTGGTCTTCGGCACCTTCGGACAGAAAAAACTGATTGCCTATGACGAGGGTTCACGCTGGACGAAAGACAATCCTAACCCGGATGTCCCGATGCCGCGTTTCGGCTCCACGACCAATGGCTACTATGATGCCAGCCGCTATTTCTACGACGCATCGTTCATCCGTCTGAAGAACATCGAGCTTGCCTATACCTTCACCAGCGGTTGGATTACCCACCTGGGTCTGTCAAGCCTGAAATTCTATATCAACGGCAACAATCTTTGGGTATACACCCGCATGCCGGATGACCGTGAATCGAACTTCGCCGGTACTGGCTGGGCTTCGCAAGGAGCTTACCCGACAGTGAAACGTATCAATCTCGGTTTAAAATTTACACTATAAACAAGAGACACCATGACAATCAAGAATCATATACATACCTTCTTCTGTGCAGGACTTCTGTCCGCCTCCCTCGGACTCGCATCGTGCGAGGACTATCTGGACAAAGCACCGGAGAGCACCGTTTCAGGAGAAGATGCCTTCAGAAGCTTCCGCACTTTCCAAGGATTCACGGAAGAGCTTTACTACTGTATCCCCGATCCGGCCCACTGCTACTGGCAGAATTCCTTCAACTGGGGTGAAGACGAAATCATCTCCTTCGGCAAAGACTACTTCATGGGCTACAAGATCGACCTCGGCGACTTCTGGGGTTGGCAGGCTGGCTTCGACGGATGGGGTTGCGGCTGGATGGACGGCAACAATGTCTCATCGACCTCGACCGACCGTTTCCAAAAGAAACTATGGCCGCTCGCCTGGTATGGCATCCGCAAAGCGAACATCGGACTGGAGAATCTGGACAAGCTCGTGAATGCTACGCAGGAAGAAAAGAACCTGCTGGCCGGTCAGCTTTACTTTTTCCGTGGTTGGTTCCACTTCATGCTGATGCAATACTTCGGCGGGTTGCCTTACATCGACTCCGTTCCGTCAGCCGTAGAACCGCTGCGCAATCCCCGTCTGAGTTATCAGGAATGCGCCGACCACGCAGCTGAAGATTTCCGTCGTGCTGCCGACCTGTTGCCTGTAAACTGGGACGACACGGCTGCCGGAGGTTCAACCTATGGCAACAATGCACAACGCATCAACAAAGTGATGGCCCTCGCCTACCTCGGAAAGAATTATTTGTGGGCAGGCAGTCCGCTGATGAACTATGAATCGCAGGGGAACCGTTCCTACAATGCAGACTACTGCAAGAAAGCTGCTGAAGCCTTTGGCGAACTGCTCAACCTTGTCGAAGGCGGACAGACACAATATGCACTGGTTGACTTCGAGCATTATTCAGACATCTTCTACACGTACAAGCAGAATGCCATGAATCCCGGTTCAACGGAAGCCATCTTCCAGTCGCCCAAATATGACTGGTGGATGGGCTCAGGATGGAGCCTCGGTCCCCAGTATGTCGGTTCGCTTCGCTCCGGAGAAACGAACTCTACCCTGTTCTCTCCGACCGCCAACTATGTGAACTATTACGGAATGGCGAACGGCTTGCCTCTGAAAGACCCCGACTCAGGTTTCGACAAAGAGCACCCGTGGCGTGACAGAGACCCCCGTTTCTACAACGACATCATCTTCGACGGTATCCAGACCATCCAGAACCTCAGCAACATCAAGGACCTCAGACTGCGGGACACCCTACGCATCCAATATGCCAGTCTCTACACCGGCGGATGCTATCGCTCGGAGACAACAGAAAGCCGCACCGGCTATCTGCTCCGCAAGTTCACTCCACTCCAGGTCAACTACTACGATGAAGGCTTACGGGACTATGGCGATGCACTCACCATCCAGGTGAGCTGGGTTCGACTGGCTGATGTCTACCTGATGTATGCAGAAGCTGCTGCCAACGGATATGGCACCCCTCGCAGTGCAGCACCGGGATGCAACCTGACTGCCCTCGATGCCATCAACCGGATTCGCGAACGGGCAGGTGTGGAAGACATCAACGCCAAATATACCGGCAGCCTGGAAGGCTTTAACGGAGAAGTGCGCCGCGAACGGGCCGTCGAACTGGCTTACGAAGGACATCGCTTCGTCGACCTGCGCCGCTGGCTGCTGCTGACGGTTTATCCCTACACCATCAAGACTTCACAAGAGTTTGACCGGGTGGAGTTCAATGCGAAAAACCCCAAAGAGAGCAAGGTTGCCAACTGGCGTGAGAAAGTCATTCTGGAACGCAAATTCCGGGACAAGCACTATTGGATGCCGCTCAAGACAAATGATGTGACCATCTACAAAGGATTCGAACAGAACCCCGGATGGTAACCGGCGAGTACGAACGATAAAAAAACGAAAACAATGAAACACATACAGATAAAATCCATTTTATGTATGACATTTGCCGCCTCCTTCCTCCAGGCGTATGCACAGGATGCTGAAGAGGCTACACCTATGGCCTACCTGGACTCACTCTCCGGCAAAGGGAAGCAGGTACAGGTGGCATACAGGAAGCTCAATGCAGATGAATTACTGGGAGGTGTATCTTTCGTCAACGTGAAACAGCTGTTGAAAAAGAACTACTTCACCTACAGCTTGAGCGACATGCAAAACTATGTCGGCGGTCTGACCGGCGGCAACCTGTGGGGGATGAACAGTGTCCTGGTCCTGGTTGACGGTGTGCCGCGCGATGCCGGCAACGTCAGGCCTTCGGAAATTGAACAAATCACATTCCTGAAAGGAGCGCAAGCCGTTGTTCTCTATGGTAGCCGGGCTGCTGACGGTGTCATCTACATCACCACAAAAAGAGGGCAAGCCGGTAAAACACGCATCGATGTCAGAGGAAATACCGGATTCTATGTCCCCATCCGCTATCCGGAATACCTGGGCGGTGCAGAATACATGACCCTCTATAATGAAGCACGCGTCAACGACGGACTGGAAGCCACCTATACTCCGGAGCAAATCTATCACACGGCACAAGGCGACAATCCGTTCCGCTACCCGGATGTCAACCTGTACTCTGACGATTACCTGAAGAAAGCCTACAACAGTTCTGATGCGACAGCAGAGATTTACGGCGGTTCACAACGTGCACGTTTCTACACGAACATCAATCTTTACAACACCGGTTCACTGATAAAGTTTGGTGAAGCGGACAAAGACCGTACGACCCGTTTCAGTGTCCGGGGAAATGTGGATGTCAACCTAGGCAAGTATGTCGATGCATACGCTGATGCCAACGCCACCTTTTATGACGCAAAAGGGACACGAGGCAACTTCTGGGGAGCTGCATCAACTCTGCGTCCGAACCGCATTGCACCTCTGATTCCCATAGACATGTTGATGCCGGAAGACGAGACTGCATGGAACTATGTCAATTCGGCCATGTATATCATTGATGGCAAATACCTCCTGGGAGGAACCTCGCTCGACCAGACCAATGAGCTAGCAAACCTGCTTGTTGCCGGGACCAATACCTACACGAGTCGTCAGTATCAGTTCAACATGGGTGTAAACGTTGACTTGTCCATGCTCTTGAGAGGGTTATCCTTCAAGACCCAATATGCCTTGGACTATTCGACCAGCTATAACAACTATTACAGCAACGGATATGCAACCTATGAGCCACAATGGGGGAACTTCAACGGGCATGACGTCATCACCAGCATCAAGCAATATGGTACAGATTCGCATGATGGCATCCAGCACGTGAGCGACAGCTGGAATCGACAGACCATGTCATTCTCGGCACAGTTTGATTACAAGAACCAGTTCGCAGGCGTACACAATGTCTCCGCGAACCTGATTGCCGCCGGATGGCAACGTGGGACTTCTGCCGTTTACCACAAGGACAGCAATGTCAATTTAGGACTTCAGTTGGACTACAACTACCTGAACCGGTATTACGTCAGCTTTGGAGGCGCCTTGATCCATTCGGCACGACTCCCCGAAAAGAACCGTCAGGCTTTCTCGCCCTCACTCACATTGGGCTGGCGTCTGGCAAAAGAGAGTTTCCTGGAAGATTCGCCCGTTGTGGACGACCTTATGCTCACCGCATCCGCTTCCGTCCTGAATACCGACTTGGATTTTTCGGATTACTACATGTATGAGGCGAACTTCAACCAGTCGAACGGTGCATGGTGGGGATGGGCTGACGGCAACCAGAGTCATGCCACCGAATCACGCCGGGGAGCCAACGACCAGCTGGACTTTGTGCAACGCAAAGAAATCAGCATCGGCATCCGTGGTTCGCTCTGGAAGAAGATGCTGACCTTTGACGCTTCCTTCTTTACCAACAGCATTGAAGGACTGCCCGTCCAATCGCGCAATTCATTCCCGAACTACTTCTTCTCCTACTGGCCCGAGAGCTCACTGATTCCCTACGTCAACTATAACAACAGTTCATTCACAGGCTTTGATTTCGCCCTCAATTATAATAAGAAAGTAGGCGAAGTTGACTTGGGCGTCGGGCTGACCGGAACTTACTACACCAGCAAGAACACAAAAGTGGATGAAATGTACAACGAGGATTACCGTTACCGCAAGGGGAAACCCACTGACGGCATCTGGGGGTACGTCACCGACGGTTTCTACAAAGACCTGGCAGATATTGAGAATTCACCGGAATCAACCTTCGGCGATGTCAAGCCGGGCGACTTGAAGTATGTCGACCAGAATGGAGATAACGTCATCGACGAAAAAGACGAAATCTATCTGGGCGAACAGTGGGGCTCTCCCTTCACACTGGGCATGAACATCACTGCCAAATGGAAGAACTTCACTCTCTATGTTGCCGGAAGCGGATATTTTGGGGCAGCCGCCATGAAGAGCGATGCATATTATTGGGTATACGGAGACCGCAAATACTCTGAAGTTGTGCGCGGACGTTGGACTCCGGAAACAGCCTCAACAGCTACTTATCCCCGTCTGACGACCCAAAGCAACACGCACAACTTCCGCAACTCGGATTTCTGGATGTACAAGAACGACCGCTTCAACCTCTCGAAGATCCAACTCACGTATGACTTGCCGGCATCCATCTTCCAAGGTTCTTTCGTCAAGAATCTTTCAGTGTATGCCTATGCAAGCAACGTGTTCACTATCGCCAAAGAACGGAAGCTTCTGGAGACAAGCGCAAGTCCCCAAACCCGCTTCTATAACTTAGGCTTCAAGATAGGCTTCTAAATTATTAATATGAAAAGACGCAGATTCATGAAAAAGACATTATTCATATTCCTGGCAGCTGCCGTGCTCACCGGATGCGATGACCTGTTCACACCGGCCATTGAAAACAACAAGAGTCTGGAAGACGGTCGGACTGACCCTATCTATGCAGAAGGAATATTGGCTAACGCATATACGCGCAACCCTTATAGTTCCCAATCGTTCAATGATGTTGCCACCGATGATGCCGTAACCAACCAGACCAACAACAGCTACCTGCTGATGGCAACCGGTTCATGGACATCGAACAACAACCCGATGAACCAATGGGATGGCTGCAAAGCCGCGATCCAGTATCTCAACATGTTCCTGAGAGAAGTGGACCAGACAACCTTCGCCAGCAACGAGACCATCAACCAGCTCTTCCGTAACCGCTTGAAAGGTGAAGCATACGGACTGCGTGCCATGAACATGTTCTACCTGCTCCAGGCACACGGGGGTTGGACTGCTGAAGGGAAATTGCTGGGTGTGCCTGTCATCAAAGAGATGGAGGACATCAACAGCAACTTCAACGTGCCACGAAACACCTACGATGAATGTATCAAAGCAATCAATGATGATGTGGCTGCTGCCTTGGAAATCCTTCCGCTCGACTACGAAGACGTCACGTCCAATGAAGAAATGCCCCAATATTATCAGGACATGGGTATCTCATTCTACGACTACAACCGTGTCTTCGGTAGCACGTTCCGTACGCGCATGAGCGGACGCATCGCAATGGCATTCCGTGCCAAAGCCGCCTTGATGGCGGCCAGTCCTGCCTTTGCTTCCGGCACAACAACTACATGGGAGGATGCAGCCCGGTACAACGGAGAGCTCCTCAAGCTCATCGGAGGAGCTGACGGACTGGCAGCCAACGGAAACACCTGGTATAAGAATGCCGATGAAATCAATAATCTGGGTGCCGGAGAGAACCCCAAGGAAATGCTCTGGCGCAATGGAAAGAACACCAACAGCTATGACCTGGAAGTAGCTCAATTTCCACCGAGCATATTAGGAGGAGGACAAATCAACCCCACCCAGAACCTCGTGGATGCCTTCCCCATGGCAAACGGATATCCCATCACCGATCCCAACAGTGGATACAATGCTCAGGATCCTTACAAGAACAGAGACCCACGGTTGAATCTGTACATTGTGGTCAACGGCAGTACGGTCGGAAATAGTAAGAAAGTAATCGACACTTCTGCCGACAACACTTCCGACAACGACGGTCTGAACCGTGAACAAGGGCACTCTACCCGTACCGGCTATTATCTCCGCAAACATTTACGCGAAGACGTCGTGCTCAATGCCAGTGGAAGCCACAACGGACAACCGCACTACAGCCCCCGCATCCGCTATACGGAAATTTTCTTGAACTATGCCGAAGCAGCCAATGAAGCATACGGTCCTCAAGGGAAAGGTTCGTTTACCTTCTCTGCCTATGACGTCATCAAGAAAATCCGTCAGCGTGCCGGAGTAGGGAAAGACAATGGAGATGCCTATCTGGAAAGCATCAAGGGAGACAAGGACAAGATGCGCGAGTTAATCCGCAACGAACGTCGCTTGGAACTCTGCTTCGAAGGCTTCCGTTTTTGGGATATGCGCCGTTGGCAGCTTGACCTCACAAAACCTGCCATGGGCATGCGCATCAGCCAGGGAGTCTACACACCGTTTGAAGTGGAAGCCCGCAATTACCGGGATTACATGTACTACGGTCCTATTCCCTACTCTGAGACACTGAAGTTCAATGCGCTTGAACAAAACAAAGGATGGTAACGTCCACACATGTTGAACGAATCTATAAGCAACTAATGAACATCATTATGAAGAAATTCAAATCTATATGCATACTCTCTGCAATGGCTTGTCTCACTGCGTGTGAAAATGCAGACTGGTCATTTCCAGACTATGACTACACGACAGTCTATTTCGCTTACCAGTCTCCGGTACGGACACTGGTGCTGGGAAACGATGAAGTGTTTGACAACACCTTAGACAATGAGCACAAGTGTCTTATCAAAGCGACGATGGGAGGTGTCTACGACAATGGTGTCAACCGCATCATTGATATTGCCGTCACCAACTCGCTGTGTGACGGACTCTATTTCAAGGATGGAGGGAAAATCGAACCCATGCCGGAAAACTATTACAAACTGGCAACCAACCAAATCATCATTCCCAAAGGCGAAATCAGTGGTGGAGTCGAGGTACAGCTCACCGATGCCTTCTTTGCTGACCCCAAATCTACCGAAACGACTTATGTCATTCCTTTGGTCATGACTGATGTGCAGAATGCAGACTCCATACTCTCCGGAGTACCCTATACAGCCAATGCCAACAGGTTTGTCGAGGCAGATTGGGCAGTACAACCCAAGGACTACATCCTGTATGCCGTGAAGTATGTCAATCCGTGGGATGGCATCTTGTTACGCCGGGGAGTCGACCAAATCACAGCCAATGGAACTACCAGCACCGTAAAACGCCATGCAGAACAGATTGAAAAGGACCAATTGGTAGAATTTACCACCCGCTCTTTGAAAGAAGCCCTGTGGTCCCTGCAAGTAGGAAATGACAAATGCAATGTGATCCTCACATTCAATGACAACAACCAATGCACGCTCAGCACTGACACTCCGGGATTCAAGGTTGCAGGAAAAGGAGAGTTCAAGCCTAAAGGCGAAAAGAACTCATTCAATCACAAAGACCGGGATGTCCTATACCTGGACTACACGGTGGAACAGGGAGGTACTCTTTACACGACCAAAGACACACTCGTGATGCGCGACCGCCAGGTCAAGCCCGAATTGTTTACCGTGGTCAAAAAATGAACGAACCTAAAAACGCGTTATTTCTATGAAACAATACATTCAAGCACTCTCTGTATTAGCCTTGGCTACTGCCGTCTCTTCATGTGCCGACTACAACATGGAGGATTTCAACATTGCCAAGCCGGAGAGCATCGCACAGTATGAATATCTGAATGACTATGATGTACTCAAATCATACGTCGACAGAGCCCAACACCCCGGATTCCATTTGGGAGGAGCCATTGGCGCATCCGACTTCAACAAGAAAGGTGTTGTCTATGAACTGATACGTTCCAACTTCGACGAAATGACTGCCGGAAACGCCATGAAATATGCCTCATGCGTTTCTGATGAAGGAAAAATGGACTTCAGTACAGTCAGCAAGTTTGTTGAAACGGCCAAGGCTGCCGGTGTGACCATCTACGGTCACACACTGGCCTGGCATGCCCAACAAAGGAACAAGTACCTGAACGGACTCATCGCCAACAAGCCTATCCCGACAAGTAGCAACAACGTACTTCATATCCACGCTGGAGAACCGAAAGCCAATGTGTGGGACTATGAAATCTACTATGACCTCGACCAGATATTGGAACCGGGAAAGTCTTATACACTGACCATTAAGGCCAAAGGTTCCAATCCGGGTACAATGTCATTCTGGCCGGGCATGAAAGACGGCAGTACCACCGAGTATGGTTTTCCAGGCGTTACAAGTGGAGAAGATTTTGCTGATAACAAAATCACCTTCAAGCCGAACAAATCCATTGACCGTCTGCGCTTCTGTTTTGGCGAGCTGGGAGGCGACTTGTACTTTGATGATGTTACCCTCAAAGAAGAGGGCTCAGACAAGAACCTTATCGAGAACTCATCTTTTGACGAGCAGGACATCAGCCACTGGACTAAAGTAAGTTGGGTAGACCTCAGCTACAATATAGAGTCAGCCAGCGGTTCGGGAAAGACTGTATGGTATGAAGACATGCTCACCAACGGCAATGCAGAAGGTAGTGAAGCAGGTAGTTTCTTCGCGACCGAACAAGGCATTGGCGGTCCCCACGACGCAACCATCGGTGCAGCCGGAACGGGTGCTGACGGCAAGGGACATGCCTATGTCGTGAAATCAGGCAATGACCCAGCCAACAGCTACAGTACCCAGTTCTTTGTCAAGGCAAACCGGACACTGCACGCCGGAGACATCTGCAAACTGACATTCAAATACCGTGCCGACAAAGCAGCTGGTTCTGAATCGCAGGCTCACGCAGCGCCCGGTGCTTACATTCACTATGACATGGGTGTAAGCGTGAACTTCACCACCAAATGGCAAACCTTCGAAAAGGAATTTACCGTCAGTGAAGCGCAAGCCGGGACATCGGGCATGCAGTCCATCGCCTGGAACCTCGCCGTGCTGAAAGAAGCCAATACGTATTATTTCGATGACATTGAGTTCGGGATTCAACGCAAGGTAGAAGGTATTCCTTTGACTGAGCAAGAAAAGAAAGACACCCTCACCTGGGCAATGGACCGTTGGATCAATGGTATCATGGAAGCTACCGGAGGATATGTCACGGCATGGGATGCTGTCAACGAATCCGTCTCCGGAGTAGACAATGACAACGATGGGTTCTATGACCTGCAATCCAATAAGAATGTTTCCGCAGAGGATGCCAAAAACAACTTCTACTGGCAGGATTATCTGGGTGACCTCGATTACGTACGGATTGTCATCCGCTCAGCACGCAAGCACTTTGCCGAGCACGGTGGCAACCCCTCCGACCTCAAACTCTTCATCAACGACTACAACCTGGAATCCTGGTGGGACGACAACAAGAAAGCGAAGAGCCTCATCAACTGGATCAAACGGTGGGAATCGGACGGAGTGACCAAGATTGACGGCATCGGTACGCAGATGCACGTGAGCTACATCCTCGACGAGGCTGACCAGAAACGGCAGGAGGCTTCCATCGTGAAGATGTTCGAACTGCTCGCCGCTTCGGGCAAACTCGTCAAAATCTCCGAGCTGGATATGGGCATCACCAAAAAGGCTTTCGGAGAGGCCATCAAGACAGAGGACGTCACCTATGAACAACAGCTGAAGATGGCGGAATTCTACCGCTTCATCATCGAGAAGTATTTCGAAATCATCCCGGTGGCACAGCAGTACGGCATCACTCAGTGGTGCACCACCGACAGTCCTGAGAGCTCTTCCTGGAGAGGCGGACAGCCCGTCGGACTCTGGACACTCGGCAACAGCCGCAAACCGACCTACGGAGGGTTCGCCAACGGACTTGCCGGACGGGAGGTGGTCGTGCCTTACGCTGCCCCATCGGCTGAAGAAGAATAAGCATACGAAGACCTAACCGGGTCATCGTCAATCAAAGACGCCCGGTCAGGACATTCCCCCGAATGGCACTGCACATTGCAGCCTGCAAACCGGAAGGATGCCTGACCGGGCGTCTGACTTTTCCTTGCAACCCGTCCGCTACCACCTTACGAAAGTTGAGTGCATGATTAAACCTCCTGTACTCCCGAAAGTCTGATTTAAGATACCTGACTAATGTTCCGCATACGCTCTCCGTATCAGTCGGCAAGAACCAACTCCTACCCGGGCTGGCGGAAAAACAGAACGCCTAAAAAATCCATCTATGAAAACGAATGAAAGGAAAGCCAGACATGTGCTGCTATGCAGCGCACTGCTCCTGACGGCCTGCGCCACCTCGGTACAGGATGCTCAACCGACGTACCGGATTGACTGCAACGTGGCACGACGCAGCGTGGCAGAAGTAAACGAAGTGAAATTCACACCGTGGGAAATCGACGGTGAAAAAACCGACACCCTGCAACTCTCCGGAGGTGTGCAGATCGTCATGGCGGTGAAAGGCGATGACGAGGCTACGCTGCACTCCGGCTACTACAAGGCAGGCGTACAGAACCCGCTGGCAAAGCTCATCAGCGACGGTGTCTATGTGGAAAACGGCGATGAGCTGGAGTTGCGCATCACCGGACTGCCCAAAGGGGAACATGTCGTACAGACCTATCACAACAACTTCTCGGCAACTGAAGGAACCACCGTCCCGGCATTCGACGTCTATGCCGGCGACCAGCTCGTCCACGAAAACCAGTCATGTCCCTGCCGGGTGCTGACGCGGGAAGACGGACTGGTGCTGAAGGCCGTGGTCAACGTGGAGCAGGACGGACAGGAAGTCGTGCTCCGCTTCAAGGCGCGGGAGGCTGAAGCCGAACAGCGTGCCGTCTACCTCAACGGTGTGGAGATTGACACGCCCGACATCCTCCGTCAGGCTCAAAAGCCCGCACCTGCCGACGACGACATGCACGCTGATGCCGACAACGGACTGACGCTGCAATGGACACCGGGCAAAGAAGCCGTGAAGCACCATGTCTATGTAGGCACCGACTCCCTCGCCGTGGCGCAGGCATCGACCGGCGACCGGAACATCTATAAAGGAGTACAGGAACAGACCGGTTATGCCCTGAGCGACCTCTACAACCTGGACCGCTATTACTGGCGCATTGACGAAGAAGATGCTTCCGGCAACCTGACACGGGGTAATGTCTGGAGTTTCCGCCCGCGCCACCTCGCCTTTGAGGGAGCTGAGGGTTACGGACGGTTTGCCATCGGCGGACGCGGCGGCAAGGTGGTCCATGTGACCAACCTCAACGACGACGGTCCCGGCAGCTTCCGCGAAGCCATTACCAACGATATCGGTCCGCGCACCATCGTGTTCGATGTCTCGGGTGTCATCACGCTGAAGTCGCGCCTCACCTGCTCCTCACGCTATGTGACCATCGCCGGACAGACTGCTCCGGGCAAAGGCATCTGCATCAAGGGCGCACCCTTCGGAGTGGGTCCTGACGGCATCTGCCGCTTCATCCGTGTCCGTCTGGGTGGAGGAAAGACCTTCGACGGCATCGGTATGGCAGGAGCCGACCACAGCATCACCGACCACTGCTCCATCAGCTGGACCATCGACGAGGCATTCAGCTCACGCAGCGCGAAGAACATCACCCTGCAACACACCCTCATCTCCGAAGCACTCAACGTCGCCGGACACAAGAACTACAAAAAAGGCAAGGGACACGGCTATGCAGCCACCATCGGCGGCAACATCGGCTCCTTCCACCACAACCTCCTCGCCCACTGTGCAGGACGCAACTGGAGCATGGGCGGCGGACTCGACGGCAACGGGTTCTATGCCGGAGCACTCGACATCTTCAACAACGTGGTCTACAACTGGGCGGGACGTGCCACTGACGGCGGCGCCCATGAAGTGAACTTCGTGAACAACTTCTACAAGATGGGACCGTCGACCACTCAGAAGTTCATCCTCCGCGCACAGCTCGAAGGCGTCGGCAAGGGTTCCCAAAGCTACTACTGCGAAGGCAACGTCCGTCAGGACACCGACGGCAAGCTGGTGACCGACAACGAGCAACTCCGCCGCTACGAACTTTCGAACGGACAGGTGCTCGACTGGGAAGTGTGGGTGGACAAACCCTTCTTCCCCTCGTATGCCGAGGTAGAAAGCGCACAGGATGCCTACAAGTCGACACTCTCCGACGTGGGCTGCAACATGCCGCTCTTCGACGAACACGACCAACGCATCGTGCGTGAAACCCTCGAAGGGTCCTATACCTACACCGGTAGCGTCGGCAAGACAAAAGGCATCATCGACAACGAACAGGATGCCGGCGGCTATGAGGAATATCCTGAGGAGAAACGGGCTGCCGACTTCGACACTGACGGTGACGGACTGCCCGACTGGTGGGAGGAGATGCACGGGACGAACCCGAAGTCTGCTGCCGGTGACTTCAGCGACTCGAACGCCGACCCAGACAAGGACGGTTATACCAACCTGGAGGAATACCTCGACTGGATGTCGGTGCCTCACTACTACGCCGACAACAACGAAGAAATCACCATCGATGCAGCCCCGTTGTTTGCAGGCTTTGAACAGCCGACATTCACTGTTGAGGGCGACAAGACCGTCGTCATCGAAGGCAGCCGTCTGACAATGGAAAGCACCGGCCTGGCAGAAGGTATCTTCTACTACAAGGTGACGGCAACCGACGCCTCGGGCAGCAGTATGACCCGTCGCGTGGGTGTCTGCGTCCGTAAGTGAACGCCGGGCATTAAGAAGTGTTTTTAGTTGATCGGGAGGACAAGAAAACAAGAGATAAGTGTGATATTCTCAATTATTCTCCGTACTTTCGTGAGTCAGCGGACAAGGAACAAGTTGACGGGTGGACCATCCTCCCCCCGTCGGCTTGTTTCCTGTCCACCCGTCAACTAAAACAACACTTACATCATGAAAATCTACTCAATTCTAGCCGGACTGGCACTCGCAGCCACAGCTCCGGTCCTCCATGCACAAGACAACACCGTGACGGTACAGACCCGCCAGGTAGGTGCAGCCATCCAACCGACCATGTACGGTATCTTCTTTGAAGACATCAACTTCGGAGCAGACGGCGGTCTGTATGCCGAACTGGTCAAGAACCGCTCGTTCGAATTTACCCCCGACCACTACATGGGCTGGAAGATGTTCGGCAATGTCACCTTACGCGACGACGGCCCCTTTGAACGGAACCCGCACTATGTCCGCCTTGCCTGGGCAGGACACAACGACATGTGGACCGGCATCCAGAACGAAGGCTTCTTCGGCATCGGGCTGAAGGCAGGCGACGACTACCGCTTCTCGGTGTGGGCACGTGTCCCCGACGGCAAGCCTGTGACGCTCCTGGTGCAGTTCATCGACCAGAACACGATGGAGAACCGGCAGGCATTCGTCAGCCAAGACCTCACCATCGACTCCCGCGAGTGGAAGAAGTACACCCTCGTGATGCGTTCTCCACGGACCATCGAAAAAGCCAACCTGCGCATTTTCCTCTCCAACCCGGAACACCGTTCGGGCACAGGTTCCGTCGACCTGGAGCATGTCTCGCTCTTCCCGACAGATACCTGGATGGGGCATGAGAACGGCATGCGCAAGGACCTCGCACAGGCACTCTTCGACCTGCATCCCGGTGTCTTCCGTTTCCCCGGAGGGTGCATCGTCGAAGGCAGCAACCTCGCCACACGCTACCAGTGGAAGAACACCGTGGGACCGGTAGAGAACCGTCCGCTGAACAAGAACCGCTGGGAGTCGACCTTCACCGACCGCTACTATCCCGACTATTTCCAAAGCTACGGACTGGGCTTCTATGAATACTTCCTCCTGAGCGAAGAGCTGGGTGCCGCTCCCCTGCCCGTGCTCAACGTGGGCATGGCCTGCCAATACCAGAACTGGAACAAGGAAGAGGCACATGCCGAATGTTCTGCCGAAGGGTTGCAACCCTACATCGACGATGCACTCGACCTCATCGAGTTTGCCAACGGTCCTGCTGACAGCGAGTGGGGCAAGGTGCGTGCCGAGATGGGACACCCGGCTCCGTTCGGACTGAAGTACATTGCCATCGGCAACGAGCAGTGGGGCGAGTTCTACTTCGAGCGTCTGAAGTTCTTCATCGATGCCATCCGCAAGGCACACCCCGAAATCAGCATCATCGGCACATCGGGTCCCGATTCCGAGGGCGAGATGTTCGAACTGGGCTGGAAGGCGATGCGTGAGCAGAAAGCAGACTTGGTCGACGAACACTTCTACCGCCCCGTCGACTGGTTCAAGAACAGCATGGACCGTTATGACAACTATGACCGCCGCGGTCCGAAGGTTTTTGCCGGCGAGTATGCCTGCCATGACCACGGACGCAACATGAAATGGAACCATGCAGGAGCATCGCTCTACGAGGCAGCCTTCATGACCACACTGGAACGCAACGCCGACGTCGTGTACATGGCAACCTACGCTCCCCTGTTCGCACATGTCGAAGGCTGGCAATGGCGCCCCGACCTCATCTGGTTCGACAACCTGCGCTGCGTGAAGTCCGTGAGCTACTATGTGCAGCAGATGTACGCCCGCAACTGTGGCACGAATGTCATCCCTGCTACCCTCTCCACACCGACGCCCAAAGGGGAAGATGGCCTGTTCACCAGTGCCGTGGTCGACAAGCAGACGAGTGAATACATCGTCAAGGTCATCAACACGACCGATAGTCCGAAAGACATCGTGCTCCGCTTCGAGGGCATGAAGCGCCTCCATTCAGTCGGTACCCTGACGCTCGATTGCCGTTCCTATGAGCAGGACAACACACTTGATGCACCGACCAGCATCGTCCCTCAAGAGGGCAGCCTCATCCCGACGGACAATACTGTCCGCACAGTCATCGCCGCCAAAAGCTTTGTGGTTTATCGGGTGAAGTAAGGTGAATGTCCGGTTCCGGATTAACTGAAAAAACAATAGCGACTGCTACTATTGGAATTTATAGTGACAGTCGCTATTGCTGTATTCTGAAGAGTTAAACTCAAATCGGGACATTAGGCTTTGAGCGGTCTAATAACCGATTAAGGTTAAATACTATCTTCTTTTAATAAGAAATCGAAGAGACTCATATAGACAAAACCATTGTCATCAATGTAAGTGGCAATGTCGTCGCCAACGATAACTATTTTGCGGAATGAGTCGTCGATGTTCTTAAGTGACGCTATCTCTTGCTCGCGTTTATCTTTATTGGGTATGGCATAAGCAGACTGAATGTAGAATTTATCTCTACCATTGGTTGCAACGAAGTCTATCTCCAATTGCTGGTAGCTGGACACACCATCTATCATCTTACGCAGCTCCACAACACCAACATCCACTACATAGCCACGGATACGCAGCTCGTTGTATATGACGTTCTCCATGATGTGCGTCAGTTCCTGCTGGCGAAAGTTGAGCCGTGCATTACGCAGACCGACATCACAGACGTAGTATTTCTTTATGCTCTCATAATATTTTTTACCTTTGATGTTGTAGCGACGTGCCCCCTCAAAAAGAAACGAGTTTTCTAGGTTCTGCATATAATTTGCCACAGTAGCAGGTGCTATGGATATGCGTTGCACACTCTGCAATGTATTACTGACCTTCAATGGATTGGTTAACGAGCCTATTGACGAACATAGCGAATCCACAAGAGCTTCTAACGCCTCACGGTTTTTGATACCGTTACGCTCCACCACATCATCTATGTAAGTCTTTGTCCACAGACGCTGCAAATAGGTTATCTTCTGTTCTTCGCTTCGATGATTACGCAGGGCAGGCATGCCACCATAAGTATAGTACTCCTTCCACAATTCAGAGATAGATTCCTGTCTGTCAGAACAGAACTCGCTGAACGAAAGAGGATAAACCCTCACTTCATCGCCACGGCCCCGGAATATGGTATTGATGTCGCTCGAAAGGAAACGCGAATTGCTCCCAGTGATATATACATCCACATTATCGCGAGCATTCAATCCATTGACTATCCGTTCGAAACCTTCTACCATTTGTATTTCATCAAGAAATACATAGTAGTGCGTTTCCTCATCAGTAATACGCGAATACAAATATTGCTTCAGTATTGTAGGCTCAGTCAATTCCTTACCATCCGTGGTTTCATCTATATCAAATGATACGACTATGATATGATCGTCTGCAACACCTTGGTCTATCAGATAATCGTGATATATCCTTTTGAGTAGCCATGACTTACCGCAACGACGAGTACCCGTGATGATTTTCACTTCACCATTGTCTCGTCGCTCTATAAGCTTCTGCAAGTATCGTTGCCGCTTGATATAAGTTCCCATATTCACTTCAAATTTACTGCAAATTTACAAAGGATAAAAGCTAGCAGAAAGGTTTTGCCGTTGCTAATTTGTAAAAGTAATGATTCCTCCTACATTTTGCTTTCTTCTATTTCAAATCTACTGCAATTTGCAGTAAATTTAAGATGGACTATAATCTGTCAGTCATTTCGAGTGTTGCATACACTTTGCCTGAAACCTATCAATCGATGCCGAAAATAATAAAAAACAATAGCGACTGCTACTATTGGAATTTATAGTGACAGTCGCTATTGCTGTATATGACGGTGCAGGACCATCCTGAGATATCATTTATCTGTTCCGGTACATCTCATCATAATACTTTTGGTAGTCACCACTGGTCACATTGTCCATCCAGTCCTGATGCTCCAGGTACCAACGGACCGTCTTTTCTATCCCCTCTTCGAATTGCAGGCTTGGTTCCCAGCCAAGCTCGCGCTGAAGCTTCCGGGAGTCAATGGCATAGCGCATGTCATGCCCCTTACGGTCAGTCACGTAGGTTATCAGGTCCATATCCTCGCCTTCCTTGCGACCCAAGAGGCGGTCAACCGTCCTGATGACAACCTTGATAATATCGATGTTCTTCCATTCGTTAAAACCACCGATGTTATAAGTATCTGCGATTCGACCTTTGTGGAAAATGAGGTCGATGGCCCTTGCATGGTCTTCCACGTAAAGCCAATCTCTGACGTTCTCGCCTTTTCCATAGACAGGCAACGGCTTCTTGTGCCGGATGTTGTTGATGAATAGAGGTATCAGCTTCTCGGGGAACTGGTAAGGTCCGTAATTGTTCGAACAGTTGGTCACGATGGTCGGCATCCCGTAGGTGTCATGGAAAGCCCTTACAAAATGGTCCGAACTGGCCTTTGAAGCCGAATAAGGTGAATGCGGATTGTACTTCGTTTCTTCGAGGAAGAATTCCGTGCCATAGGCATGGTGATGCTCCGAACTGGCCTTTGTCGTAAACGGAGACTCAACCCCTTCGGGATGGGTCAGCTCCAGCGCCCCATACACCTCATCGGTAGAAATGTGGTAAAAGCGTTTGCCCTCATAACCTTCGGGCTTACTCTCCCAATATTCCTTTGCAGCCTGTAGCAATGTCAATGTACCCATCACGTTTGTATGAGCGAACGTGAACGGGTCCTTTATCGAGCGGTCCACATGGCTCTCAGCAGCAAGATGGATGATTCCGTCGATATCATATTCCGCCATCAGCCCCTTTATCGTCTCATAGTCACAGATATCAGCCTTGACAAACACATAATTCTCCCGGTCCTCGATGTCTTTCAGGTTTGCGAGGTTGCCGGCATAGGTCAGCTTGTCCAGGTTTATGATTCTATAATCCGGATACTTGTTCACGAACAGGCGTACCACATGGGAACCAATAAAACCTGCTCCCCCCGTTATCATAATGTTGCGTTTGAAATTCATATCACTCTTGTGTTTTGACTGTTATCGCATTGCTTTCATATTCTCCATGCAGACGGTCAATGAATCTGTCCAGTACGGCACTTTGATGCCGAACGTCTGCTTGATTTTCGTCTTGTCCAGGACCGAATAGGCGGGACGCTTCACCGGACTGGGGAACTCATCACTGTGACAAGGCTCTATGTCACATGCTGTATGTCCCGCCAGCTCTGCAATCTTCTTGGTGAAGTCGTACCAGGAACAGACACCTTCATTGCTGAAATGATAAATGCCTGTCTTGCTGTACCCCCCATGAGGGTTCTCGCGCTCATAGTCCGCCAGGACCGTCTCTATCACCCGGGCGAGATCATACGCGTAAGTCGGAGTCCCCACCTGATCAAAGACCACATTCAGCCTCGGCTTCGTCGCCGTCAGCCCCAGCATGGTCTTCACAAAGTTACGACCGAACTCTGAATACAGCCATGCCGTACGGATGATGACATGATCACATCCGACAGCCTGTATGTTCCTTTCACCTTCCAGCTTGGTCTTGCCGTAAACACCGGTCGGTGTACCCGACTGCTCCTCACGGCAAGGTGTATTGTAGGGGTCACCCCCAAACACATAATCGGTCGATATCTGCACCAGTAGTCCGTCCACCTCCTTCATCACCTCCGCCAATATCATCGGAGCCTCAGCATTCAGTCTGTGACAGAGCTGCTCATCACTCTCCGCCTTGTCCACATTGGTATAAGCCGCACAATTCACAATACAGCGGATGTCGTTCGCACCGACCAACGCCCTTACGGCATCAGCATCCGTCATGTCGAGGAGGACCGTCTCCACGCCTTCAGCCGGGACCACATCGGTAAACAGATAGTTGTCTCTCGAGTTTCTGCTCACGAAACGCATTTCATGACCGAGCTGTCCGTTTGCACCTGTTATAAGTATATTCATCTGTTGTCAGGATTTAAAAGTTCAGAAGACAAAAGGAGAATCAAAGTTGCTCAACAGCGGATGCTTCGTATCCTTTTCACTGAGTATGGCACGTTCCGTCGGGATGCGCCAGTCGATTCCAAGACTGCCATCCAGAATACTGATGCCGCCATCCGCTTCCGGGTGGTAAAACTCGTCGCACTTGTACTGGAACACCGCCGTTTCGCTTAGCACGGCAAAACCATGTGCAAACCCCTTCGGGATAAAGAACTGCCGATGATTGTCCTCGGTCAATTCCACCGCCACATGCTTCCCGTACGTCGGCGATCCCTTACGTATGTCCACAGCCACATCCAGTACCTTCCCCCTGACACATCTCACCAGTTTTGCCTGGGTAAAGGGAGGACGCTGGAAGTGCAATCCCCTCATGACGCCGTACGACGACATACTTTCATTGTCCTGCACAAATTCCACATGCCCGACCTTCTCGTCAAACTCCTTTTGTGAGAAGCTCTCAAAGAAGTATCCCCTGGCATCCTTAAATATACGTGGTTCTATGATGACCACTCCGTCTATCTCTGTCTTTATTACTTCCATTTTTCTAATATTCCAAGTCCTTTTCCAAAGCATCTTCCTTCTCATCCAGCAGAGAAAGTATGTACTTGCCATAATCATTTTTCAGCATCGGCTGCGCCACCTCGCGCAGTGTCTCCTTCGTTATCCAGCCCTTGCGGTAAGCAATCCCTTCGAGACAGGCCACCTTCAGTCCCTGACGCTTCTCCAGCACTTCGATGAAGGTCGATGCCTCCGAGAGGGAGTCATGCGTCCCGGTATCAAGCCACGCAAAGCCTCGTGCCATCGTCTGCACTTTCAGCTCCTTGTCTTTCAGGAATTGCTGATTGACGGTGGTTATCTCCAGCTCTCCACGCGCAGACGGCTTGATGTGTTTCGCCACCTCAACCACCTTGTTCGGATAGAAATACAAGCCGACAACCGCATAGTTACTCTTCGGGTGCTCAGGTTTCTCCTCGATACTCAGGCAGTTGCCCGCCTTATCAAACTCTGCCACTCCGTATCGCTCCGGGTCACTCACCCGATAGCCGAACACCGTAGCCTTCCCATTCACTTCCGCATCCAGCACAGCCTGCCTCAACAGACTATTGAGTCCGACTCCATGGAAGATGTTGTCGCCAAGCACCAGGCAGGCACAATCATCTCCAATGAACTTCTCACCGATGATAAACGCTTGCGCCAGTCCGTCCGGAGAAGGTTGCTCTGCGTACTCAAATCTCACCCCGAACTGGCTGCCGTCTCCCAACAGACGTTTGAAGCTCGGCAGGTCATAAGGCGTCGAGATAATAAGTATCTCCCTGATGCCTGCAAGCATCAGCACGGAAATAGGATAGTAAATCATCGGTTTGTCAAAGATGGGTATCAGCTGCTTGCTGACTCCCTTGGTGATCGGGTACAGTCTTGTACCACTACCACCGGCGAGAACGATTCCCTTCATGTATAGTTGTTTTTTTGATTGTTATTAAACTTAACTCCTGCATCACAGGACGATATTCCACAAAATTAAACCAAGATTGTTCATTGGACTTTGATTAGATGGTTTCCCCGTCCTTGCAACACGAGAAAAAGATACAAGCACGGTGCACAAGATGTTCTCAGAGCCTGCTCCCTTGGAACGGAAGAGGATTTTGAATGGTCGAATGATTGGCTGGGGTTGCATAATAGCGACTCTTGCTGTTTGATTATTAGCAGCATTCACTATTGAAGTTACTTTTTATCCCTCAAAATCAAGCTCTCCGAAGAATGTATAATAAGGAGTATTTATGTCAACCACTCATCAGCATTTATATCCTTCCACTTAGGAGTAGCTTTGTGAATCAGGTCCATAAGATAATCCTCGTCAAACTTTGGCTGGTAATCCATCAGTTCCACCAACACCAAGGTTGATTTGTCAATGTCCCCTGTAAGGATATTCTTCTTAGCACGTACTCGCACACCAAAATTTTTATAGAGAGGATTTCCCTGATACCCGGCTAAATATTCCTTATCTGCCCGAATCGTCAAGGAGCCAACATCCTTCGTATCCAAATGAATATTAGCCTTGTCCTTTCCACCGGCATCTGTCAAGGTACCATAATAATAGCACTCTATATCCACCATGATATTTTCATGGCGAACATAATGTGTGGTTGGAGTAATCCGAAAGAAGCGTTGTGGCTTGTCAGAAGTACCTATTTCTATATCATAGTTATAACGCAATGCAAAAGACTGAAGATTTTCTATCGCTTGCGCACTTGCCACTTCCAATTTATCAATAGAGCCATTTTCTTGTTCAATAACACCAAGCATGGCAGAGACCAAGAGGACGCTTTGCAGAGATGTTCTAAAGACATTGAGCACGGAGCCTTCCTTCATCTCATAAGAAATAGTAGGACGATCCTTGCGTTTCTTTCTGTCTGGATAAAGCAAATTCTCCACTTCATCAAGCAAGAATCTAATTTGCCTGATGTCAAAATTGGCAGGAGAAAGAGACTCGTCTCCGTTCTTACCAATAATTCTTAATGAAATTTCATTTCTATCCATCATTACTGCAAATATAATATATTTGTGCAATTGTGCACGTTAGCCCTATCTTTTTAGAATAATTTATCCATGAGTTACTCTATACGCTTTTACCAAAGGTCCATCAAATATCCTCATTGTTGAACTGCTTGCATCGTTCTGCCAAATGAGCAAAATCCAGCGGAACATTATGACGTACATACCATTCAAGTCGTACCAATCACGACCTTTGACTCTATTCATCGTCTGAAGAATTTTAGAAGTGTCGAAATTGAATCAGCCTTTTTGCCCACATTGATATAATCTTCAAATATAGTTGCATCCATCTTATAAAACTCATCCATATCCATGCGAATATCCTGCTCAAGATATACCTCTACATCCTTCATATAGCGAAGAACGACTTTTGAGGAATTGGCAATCAGATCACACAAAGCCTTTTCCGGTGATGCAATAAGAAATGCATAGTCACCCTTATTCATACTTCTTACTCCTATCGGAAATGCCTTTCTTGAAATATATTTGTAGTCATAACTGCCGACTGGAGTTTGAAAGCATCGGGAATGTTTTATTGTCATTGATTGATGCACATACACAGCCTCGGGGATAAGCCCATAGTAACGCAACGCAGTAGACATTGAAATATACGAGGGTGCATAAAGATGATTGGCAATCAACTCACTCGATAGAGCCTTTCCAGAATATTCAGGATTAATCACATAAAGTCCTCGCTTCAGTCTGATGAGAACCCCTTGCTTTTCGAGCCAGGTGACTTTCTTGTTGGCAGACTTAAGTTCTGGATATAGCGATTCAATGATTGAAGTCGTTACCGGAATAGTCCCTATTTCACTCAATTGTCTATCCATACCACAAATATAGCAATATCCTGAACACTAAAGGAAATATTACTTCCTTTTCTATTCAAAATATTGCTATCAAGACAATCTCAAAGCCCAATGCTCATTGGAATTAAACAATAGCGACTGTTACTAGTTGATTCTTAGTAACAGTCACTATTCCTATGTTGCCTGTTCTCAATCCTGCCCGACGTCTGATGGCTGGTGGAGGCTTACCCCCAAGTCAGCAGACCACCGGTTCGGAATCCAGGGTCAGACTCCGTGGTCCGTATCCCCATTCTCTTCGCCGTCCGTGTCCGGTTCCGGGTCGGGGATAACCTGAACAGACTTGCTTCCCCGCAACTGCTTGATGCTCTTATACTCCATTCTTCCGAGCAATCCCCACAGCGAAGTGCTACGGGTGATGTTGCGTTCAGCAGCCCTATGGAAATACAGCTTGGGGACAGCCTGTTTGGGAGAGACCTCATCCGGATTCTCCACCCCTTTGCCCTGTGACTTCAGACGGATGCGGAACGTCCCGATACCGTCGAGTTCCACTACCTCAGAGGAAACCAGGTGCTTCTGCATGACGGTGATGAGGTTGTCGATGGTATTTTTCACATCACCGGCCGTAAGCGAAGAATACTCCGCCACTTCTTTTGCCATCTGGGCAGTAGTCACGAGACCGATGTGAACGGTAGACGGATGATAGAGTTTCTTACCTTCTTTGTTTGCCTTACTTGCTTGCTTTACCTTATAAATTATAGCCATGTTACTTGTTGATTAGTCATTCAGCCTTCGCCCGTCCGTCCCTGTCGTTGACAAGAAGCGGAGCGTATGCGACACTTGAATGGGTTAGACATTAGTGAATTCTTTCGCGATTCTCTTTCGTCCGTTACCCGGGATGTCCGTCCGTCGTTGAATCACATTGCAAAGATAGCCCCGGCTATATTCTCCGGCAAGCAAAATGCACCGTTTGCGTTCACACTTGCGTTCACACACCTTGATAACTGGTTAATCAACAAATAAATGCAACCCTGTTATGGTGTCTCTGTTACAAGTTACCATCATGTTCCATTCAGTCATAAACCACTCCATATAGAAAGCTCTATCATAATATCCCTACTCATACCTAATGGAAGACGCAAGTCTAATGATATGAATGTATCATCGGGAATCTTATCCGGATAGTTGGTAACACATAGCCTTTTTATGATTCGGTAATTGTCTGAATATACACATAATATATAAATTCTTCTATTGAACTTAGTCTTTTTGATTCGAAAAAACTATATTTGCAGATTAAAAAAGACAATAGATTTTCATGAAACAGGCTGATTATATTAAACAAATGGCTAAATTTGCCTTAGCGAACGACAATGCTCGTTTGGTAGATTTGTTGTATCAGTTTGTGGAGTATTCACAACAAAATAACAGAGGCAAATTTGCAACAGAGATGCTTTCCATCATTAAAGAATCTGACAGAGAGAATTCTTTAAGCAAGCTCAGAGAATACAGATTGAACAAAGGGTTTGAATGCAAAGTAGAAGATTATATCTTGCAGACTCTGATGTCTTCATTTACAATGAGAGACTTGGTTTGTCCTCAAGATATTCGGGAAGAATTTGAATATTTTATTAAGGAAAGAAAACAAGCCGAAGCACTTGCCCAAATGGATATTCCGGTATCCAATAAAATATTACTCCATGGTCCATCTGGATGTGGAAAGACTCTAAGCGCTTATGTCTTAGCAGGCGAATTGAATCGTCCTCTGATTATTGTCAATTTGGGTACAATCATTTCCTCTAAATTAGGAGAAACAAGCAAGAATCTCACCCAAATATTTAAGAGTGCAGATAAGGAAAAGGCTATTGTGTTGCTTGATGAGTTTGACAGTTTAGGGAAAATAAGAGATTATGGTCAAGACCATGGCGAAATGAAAAGGGTTGTTAACACGATATTGCAGCTATTTGATTTTGTAGGTCAAGACACGATTATCATTGCAGCTACCAATCAATTACAAATGATCGATGAAGCTCTTATTAGGAGGTTTGATTTATCTATCAAAATAGATTTACCTAATTCTGAACAGATACACGATCTTATCCAATATACAATAAAAGACAGGTTTACCTTTGACGATGAACAAACCAAAGAAAGCATTATAACTAACGAGTGCAAGAATTTATCCTACTACGTCATTAAACGCGCCTTGCTTAATGCAATAAAACGGAATATACTGGATGGATATAATGACAATATTATCCGAACAGATATTTGGAGAAAACTCTTAAATGATAAAAGGATTGGTTAACGCCAATCCTTTTATCATTTAAACTAAGCTTCAGCTTCAAGGGCAACTTGAGCAATGACTTCCACATCATTAACCAGTTCCAAGCCATCATATAGACTGTGCTCATCCAACTCCGCAGAATGCTTTTGTTCAATTGTCAGCACAAATGAGAAAGGGTAGCTTTGCCCTACAAGCCAATCACGTCCTGAACATCGAAAAATAATAGATATCTGGTTCTGAACCTTCTCTATCTCATCGCGGCTCATATTCAAACTCATTTTCTGAACATTTGAAAACATTTTACTGGATAGTGGAAAGAAATCATCAGACCATGCCCCTACATCAGATTTTATAGCCATTCTATCTTTATCATCAGAGACTCTTTTGGTAGCATACTCCTCAGCATTCTTCTTAGGGTCATCATGATTCATACTATTCCCAAAGTTGAATGCAATATGCAGCGGACAATAAGACAATACACTGTTTCTCTTAGGATCAAACTTATAACAGAGTGTAGCTGTCAGAGTCAACACACTTCCTTTTTTTGAGTACCGGAGCAAATAATCAGGGATATTCAGATTCACCACCTTGTGACTATCGAAGGCTATTGTGTCTTCAATAACAAACGTGCAACAATTATCATCTGAGTCTATACACTTAGAAATATTCGGTACACCATGACCGGATATATACTTGGATAATCGTTCCGCACTATATTTCTTAGATAAAAGCGTTTTCTCGTTCCTATCAACATCTGGATATGAATTATTATCTAAAGATTTCAATTCATGGATTGTACCATTAAGATAATGTTCGTTTATCGGCTCCGCACTATTAATCATCAAAGCCTTCACTGATTGCATATTCAGGTTAGGATATCTACGAACAATCTTAGCAGCAATATTAGCAGCTAATGGAGTAGCATAACTTGTTCCGGAATTCTGTTCCATTTTCAGACCTGTTCCATCCATTCTCGGAGCCAAGATTAACATGCGTGACTCAACATCCAATTGATCACCACCTGGCATAACAATATCCGGTTTAAAGAGATTCTTATTCTTCTGATTGTTCTTGAAGCGAGTACCATTAATCAATGAATTATAGTCCATGTGGTATTTACGCGAATAATAAGCAGGGAACTCACGTCCCAAGCTCAATCCATGATTGCCATGATTTGGATTATAGCTTTCGGCAATCGCTCCAACAGACATATTGTTCATACTTTCACTTGGCTCACATAGGTTCATACACTCACCGTCATGACACCCAGTTTCCTCTAATGTGACAAATGGATTATAGTAGTGGTTAGGATATTTCAGAAAACGTTTGACCTTATCACTCGTTTCAGGATCGGCTGCCACAGACTGCATATACTCTATATCGTCCACACTTAGATTACCTACCGAAATAAAAATCAGCAAATCGTATGCGTAGGCTAACCTGTCAAGTACATAAGCATAAGTGGAAACACCCTGATTATAACCCTTAACTCGGACAGACATGGAGAGGTTAAAGATACGAACACCATAGTCTTGATGAGCCTGGATAATGGCCTCTTTTATGGCAGCGATGTTCGCAAGTCCTATTTCACCTTTCTGCACTTTAATAGAAAAAATCTTGGCATCAGCATCCACTACATCGGCATCCATATTACGATAGAAATTGTTTCCGAATGCAGCCAATGTAGCAACGGTTGTCCCATGACTGGAGTCTGAACTCAAATCAATCCCATAGGGATACGGAGTTTCCTTATCCACCAGATCCAATCCCTCTTGTTCCAGTATGGGCTCTAATACAGGTAGCCTTAGAACCCCCGTATCAATTACTCCAATCGTTGGTGCTCCTTCAAGCAAATTCAAAGATGCATCCGAGACTCTCTCTACCTCACCCAAAGCATTAGGGCGCACACGTGTCATGTACAAAGATTGGATTCTGTGTATAATGTCAAAATTATCCAATAAGACTTCCAGATCCTCCTTGGAAATAAACTTTAACTGATATAATACTCCGGGCTCTATCTGTGTATAAGTAATCTTCTTACTATCCAGATATGCTTCCATCTCTTTGACGATAGCCTGATGCTTATTCGCTGTTCTTGCTGAACTTTCCATCAATTCGAGAAGCACATCATCCGCATCATCTTTTGCTGTGCCAAAAGGATCCATTGCCCCACTACTCCAATAACTAAACCCAGCCATCAATGTCAAGACCTTATAATTTGTTCCAGCATTATTGTCTTCTGCTATGAAAGAATTCAGCTGAGACATAAAAGCATCGTTGAATCGTTCTTTGTCAGATATGGCAAATAAAACCGTCTGATTCATATTAGAGTAAACTAGGTCAGACAGTCCGTAAGAACGACAATATTGCTGTACCAATTCATTATCAGCAATTTTCAGAAAGTCTATCGACAGCATATCAAGATGCTCGACTGGAAGATCTCTCCTTCTTGACGCATGACGTTTCTCTAAGTCCTGTCTGAGTTTCATGCGGCAGTGATCAAAGTTCTCTCTCTGCCTACAATAGTTCTTTGCATCTTCCGAAACATCTTCTTGGCTATCTACGTTCCTTGTGCGATTAAATTCAAGACTAATCCCGAATTCATTTTTTAAGAACAGATGACTTTTCTTCATAAAAATACACTCCTAATAATTATAAGTCATTATAAATAGGATTCACTCATCTATTTTCAGTCTTGCAGCCCCTTCCACAACCATGAAGATATCTTGTTACCTCCACTGCCGTGGCAGTAGTCAGACATATATTGGATTCTTTATCGCTTTTGACACGAAAGTTGGATAAATCCAACCCTGAAAGAAATCCTTGAAACCCTAATAGGTCCTGGCTACAATGCCGTGAGTCATATTTCTCCTTATGGATTTTACTACTCAAAGATAACTATTTCCCTGATAACTAGCAAAGATTATAAGAATACTCTATTAGCTAACAAGTGATCATATTAGGCTAGTAAGTCCTATTTACTACCAAATCCGTTTCGAAGTAGCTGAATCTTAACAAACTATTACAAGCATGCAAGAGGTTAACAATGTCAGCAATTCTCTGTCAACGAATGATCTCAAGCCCTCAACTATTTCAAACAGGCTTTATTATTATCCTCAAACCAGTCTTGTAAAGCCTCCTCAAATGTCCATTTAAATTTATAACCTGAATCTTTCAACTTTTGCCCACAGATATTTGTCGATATCTGTAACTTTCTTACTCGTGCCGGGCATATACCCATCGGAGCGCCCAATACACCAATCACTGCAGCTATTGGCATAATTACCCAGTTAGGAATATCAAACACTGTTGATGTCAGTCCTGTCACTTTCTTCATTGCTTCTACTATATGCTGAATGGTATAGGCCGGTTCATAACAGCAGTTATACAATTCAACTCCTTCTTCATGATGCTCCACCCGATAAAGTATGAAACGCACCAATTCTTTCACATAGATACATGCTTTAATCGTATCTTTCCTACCAGGATAAGCAAACTTATGTCCACGTATAGCCCAGTAAAGGCGGGTAAAGTTCCCATTCTCACCTTTGCCAAAGACGACACCCGGACGAAGAATTGTCAACTGGCGTCCTTTCTCATTACGTGCCTGCCAAGCAATATGAATTTTTTCTGCCACCAGCTTGGAAATTCCGTAAGGGGTATTAGGAGTAGGGAGAGTTGTTTCTCTCTTCAATTCTTCAGCTGCCCCATAAGGTGCAATAGACGATGTGAACACTATTTTTCGTATTCCATGTTTCTCAGCAAAAGCACAAACATGCTCTGCACCTAAAATATTGGTTTCAAAATATTCATGGTCAGGATGCCCAGGTGTGCGATGTACAGCTGCAAAATTGAAAATCACATCATCAGCTGTAACCGCAATACCCAGCTCAATGGGCTTACGAACATCACAATAGATAAATTTTGATTGAAGGACTTCTCCCGTTTTTAAAGGTGACTTGTAGTCCTTTACGGTAGGTAACGGTGTTCCTGGTTCTATAATATCCAAGTTGTAAACCTTTCTGTCGGGATAAAGTTCTGTCAACAGTTTAGTAAGGTGTGTACCGATAAAACCAGTACCACCAAATATCAAATAATTCATAGGATAATATACAATGTTTTAGGAAGAAAATAAAAGAAAGTTCAACTTAAAGACGCCTGATAGAGTTGACTATACTTCTGAGCCATTAAGTCTACATTATAATTTAGCAACACATCATGATGGGCATTTTCAGCTAAAGACTGCCCATCAATATTGCCATCAACAATCTGCTGGATCCTTGCGGCATACTCTTCAGGTGTCTCACAAATATAACCGTTTATGCCCGTTCGAATCACATCCCGGTTACCAATCACATTACTTACTAAACAGATTTTTTTCAGAAACATAGCCTCCAATAGAGAGATTGGTAATCCCTCCCATAGAGAAGGCAACAGAAAAAAATCTGCAGACTGTATGATTTGCAAGGCCTCTTCCCGTTTTACCCATCCAGTCACTCGAATATTGGGAGAAGTCAAGTCAGTTCTCAGTTCCCCATCTCCCACCCAAACGAATTGAATATTAGGAAGCAAACGAGCTATAGCATTAAACATAAGTGGATTTTTTTGATAGAGTATACGACCGCTAGTACATACCGTTATAACTTTCTCCAAAGACACCGATTCGGTGACATAAGGCAACAAATCAGATGTATTAATACCATTATTCACATAGGTTGCATTCTTCGATAATTTGACGGCTTCCTTATATTCCCCCAAACTACAAGCAATCGTCTTTGCAGGACGCTTTGCAGAAAGATATTCTATCAGCCAAAAAAGCATCCGTTTAATTTTAGAGCCATCCTGCATTAAGAATGAATATCCATGGGGAGTATAAAATACTGGAATAGACTTACATGGTAATACCCAACGCCCGATAAACCCAGATGCAGATGAATGTAAATGTACAATATCCGGTCTAATCTTTTTATACATCTTATAGACATCCCTATAAGCGCGAGGATTAGCAACGGAACCAATCGCCCCTTTAAAGGATTCCATTCGGTATAAATGGATACGCTTATCAAACAAATTCTCTACAAAATCCGGGGTTAAAGGTCTCACACCATATAATATATGTACCTCATATTCCTCAACCTGCCGTTTCGTAATATCGATAAGAAAGCTCAGAACCCCTGTTGCAAAGGGCTCTGCCACATGAAGAATTTTTTTCATTATGTCGGTTTAAGTGATTATCTAGACTTGAAGATAGAAAATATCCTATTAACAATTTTAAATCCGAAGAAAGACAAAAGACAAGCCAATCGCGTCTTTTTTCTTGCCCTTTTATCACAAATAACAACTCTACGATATTGCTTTATTAGATTAAAAAAAACATCTTTACGCTCATAATCATTTGGCATCTGCATACCCAAATGAAAAGCGAAGCTAACTAAACGACAATAAAAGCTTCTCAGTATCGGCTGAAGTCTATCCCTGTCTGACTCCATCATATCTATTAACTTTAATGCACTATCTAATTTCTCGGAAGTAAACTGAGACCCTTCGATACTATTAGCCCGTAGAAGATAATAATAGCTGTCATCATTACTATAAGCCACCCTAGATGCCTTCAATAATAATTTATAGGTAGTTGGCATATCTTCATACAATAATCCTCTAGGATAACGTATCCCCTTAAATACAGAAATATGATACATTTTTCCCCAAGCGCTATTATCAAATAGCCCCTGATAAAACATCGCCTCCACAGCCTGCAAACCAGAAAACAACAACTCTCTATTCCCTTTATGCCTAGGATTTGGCATCGTTCCCTCTAGGAAAGAACAAAAAGTAGTAATTGAAATATCTGCTTGATATTTATGAATTAACAAGATAAGTTTCTCAATATGAGTTGGCGACACAAAATCATCACTGTCAATAAACACCAAATATTCCCCAGTAGCCACATCTATGGCTACATTACGTGCATCCGATAATCCACCATTAACCTTATGTATCACTTTTATACGCCCATCTATTTGGGCATATGCATCACAAATCTCACCACATTTATCTGGAGATCCATCATCAACCAAAAAAATCTCCAAATGCTGATACGTTTGTGACAAAATACTATCTACGCATCTAGACAAATATGGTTCCACTTTATAAACAGGAACAATCACAGATACTAAAGGAGTATTATAACTATTCATTTCCAATACATTTCAACAATTTCATGCATCGTTGTTTGCTGAGATAAAGGAGGAGGAGTCATATAATCACCATACTGTACTTTCAAATAATAATCATAATCCGTCACACCTCTAAAAACACGATCTTCAAATTGATAATTGCTATATGCATTAAATAGCTCGGCTTTCAAAATAGAAGTATTATTTGCATCAACCAGAAAACCACATAGTTTTCTCTTCTGAGGAAAGCTAGCATGACTAATAGTATCAAATTTTTTAAGTACCCTTTTCATCGGAACAAGGAAGAAAAAAAACTTACCCGACAATATTGCCAAATTTTTTACAAATGACAATTTATGCGTTGGCTTCATTATTTTGGAAACAAAAATATATTTCCAAAACCTTATCTTCCTAATAATCGACAAAGCTTCATTATAAGTATCAGCATAAAAGTCAATAGGAAATACATCAATATAAATACCTATCCCCTGAACCGATGTTTTTTCAACACGTACTGTACGCTCATCACAAACTTTCACATATGGATAATTATATGCAGCATCCATTCTATAATCATAGGCCTTATAATACTTATTGGTAAGATTATTAAATAGTTTACAAAACTTCTCATAATCCGGCCTTGGCATCATAATATCAATATCATCATCCCAAGGAATAAACCCATGATGTCGAATTGCTCCAAGCATCGTTCCAAAAGCTAGTGAATATTGGATACTATGCTCCATACAGAAATCATGTATGTATTGCATCATATCCAATTGAATTCGACGCAGTTCAACAATATTCTCTATTTTCTCCATCTTGAACTAACATTTAAAGAAGTCCCCTTCTTTGCATATCATTAAATGCAGTAATCAACTTATCATAATCTTCCGTTGTCAATGCTCCTATATGTCCGACACGGAAAATCGAATCCTTCATATCGCCTCCATTAGGGCAAATCCACATACCATATTCATCTTTCATATTCAAGAATATATCGTACGCAGATGCTGTCATTGGATGAAGAGGAGTAACTGCATTTGACAATGACTCTGATATAATTTCAAAAGGTAACCCCTTTATGTGCTCACGAAAATAAGTGGCTAAGGCAGCAATTCTTGCAATTTCGCCTTCCACTCCTCCATTTGTATCAATCTCCTTCAAACGAGCATTGATTTGGCGAAGAATACCAACAGCCGGAGTCCAAGGGGTCTGTCCACGTTCCATATTCCTCAAAGCAATCTGCAAATCAAAATATTGGCAAACACACTTAGTATTATTTACTCGCTCAACAGCCTTAGGCGACAACACTATCACAGAAATTCCCGGAGGACAAGCTAATGCTTTCTGACTACCAGCAATCATTATGTCAGTTCCAAGTTCCTGCATATCAAATGGGTCAGCAAGGAATGTACTGATACAATCAACAATCAAAAACAAATTATTGCTCTTACAGAAATCACTGATGAGATTCATGTCATAATGCACACCTGTTGATGTTTCATGCTTATTTACCAAAAAAGCAGTATATCCTTGCTTCTCGTATGGTGCAAGATGTTCCGCTTTGAGCGCCTTACCATGTTCCATCTTAATTTCTGTATATGGAATATTGTGAAGCTCCAACAACTCAACAAAGCGATTTCCAAAGCTACCACCATTAATCACCAATGCCTTATCCCTTGGAGTAAGAGTATTCATAATGGCTGTTTCCATAGCACCTGATCCAGAAGCTGTAAGGAACACAACCTTCGAATCATTAGAAGCCTTAGCAAACTTCTTAATGAGTCTTTCATTCTCAAGCATAACCTCAGAGAATTCTAATGTTCTGAAATAAGGTACCTGTTCTGCACCTATTGTTCGCACAGCATCACTTGACTGTACGGGACCTACTGTGAAATTAATCATTGCATCTGCTTTTAAAAATTCTACGATATCTGCAATTACCTTGCTCATCATAAAGGCTTTTACACAATAAATATGTAGTGACATATATAGGAATGCGTAAGCTCAATATCAACATTGCAAACAAATTATAGTTTATAACTTTTATAAAAAAGAAAGAATAATAGTTTGTAGATGGATAGGAAAGTAGTCTAAATATTTTAAACCCATTTTTAAGATGCCATTTAACAGAGCTAATAGCTTTTACCGAGGTTGTAGAAGAGATAAACATAAGATTCTGTTTTTTTGCAAGCAACAGGACCTCATTAAAAAGAAGGCTACCAATCCCCTTTCTCTTCATCTTAGGAGACACGGATAGAAATTCATGTACACCATAATGAATACCTCCTTTCTCCCTAATGGTTAACGACACAAATCCTAATAAATTTTGCCCGTCATTCACTGTTATCACATATGCATTTTCTGTATTTCTTTTCAAATCCTCTAAATTAAATGTAGCACATCCAAAATTGAGATTTTCTTGTAATCTTTCACGAAAAGCTTCATGAAGGACATCCAAGAGTCGGGCGTATGGTTTACTCTCATCCGATGGCGGAAATATTTTTACAAGCAAGCTCATTTTATCCTTATATTTTTATCATATTTCACAAACATTCTCTTTATTCATGAACTGTTCCATAACTTGCGCCATACAAATACTTTCCTTTCTACGTAAACGAGCAGAAGAAAAACGTTTGTTGACTATACAACTGATAAACTCTTGTATTTCATAACGCAACCCAAAACCATCCCATTTGTAGAAGTATTTTTTATTATCATTCTGGTTCTCATACCTCAGCTCAAAGTAATCAGTCTTCCACCAAGGGGCAGGAACGTAAGCATATCCTTTTGTTCCAGAAATAACCAGGCATCCTTCTGTCTTTACTCCAAGGCCAACCTTAAAGGAACAAGTAGCTTTTGGATAATGAAAAACACCACGAGTATATATATCAATACCGTTCTCCATACGAGAATAGATATTTAAGCTCTCGTAATTAGTACCCATCAGTTTAATAATTGGAAGTAAAGGATAACTGCCCTCTTCATACATGGAGCCACCAGCCTGTTTGGGGTCAAATTCACGACCACTCTTATCTAACAATTGAGACAAAGAAGCCTCGATATCAACAACTTCACCTATTAACCCCGACTTAATGATAACCATCAAATGATTGAAAGCCGGACAATGAGCTGTTTTATTAGCTTCCATAAGAATGACCCCATGTTTCTCCGCCAATTGATAGAGTTCCTGCGCCTCCGCTTTACGCAATACCATTGGGGTTTCACAAAGCACATGCTTATGAGCCAAAACAGCCTTTTTTATATACTCGTAATGACTCAAATGAGGAGTTGCGACATACACTGCATCTACAGTATTCAACAAATCTTCAGCGCTCAAACATACTTCCACACCTTGATGAATGGAAGTATAAGTAATTGCCTTAGAAGTATTAATATCATAAGCTGCAACAACTTCAACGCCACTCACAACGAAAGCCTCTGGAGGAAATCTTTCGGCAACTCGTCCACAACCAATTACTCCTACCCTTACAATATCTTGTGATACGTTACGGAGCATTGTCGAAGATATTCCTTGGGTTCTCGGAAGATATACGACTTTACAAAACTCATTGAGGTAATCAAACTTGCCTTCCCAATCAGAACCTATTGCAAAGATATCTACATTATATTTTTGGATATCATCTATCTTCTGTCCAACATAATCTTCTATAATGATTTTATCGGCAAAACCAGTTGCCCTAACGGCTTCCACACGCTCCAATACATTATTACGGACATTCAGTTTTCCTCTATCCCTATCAAAACTGTCATTAGTAACTCCTACGATAAGATAATCACCTAGTTTCTTTGCACGACGAAGAAGATTGATATGCCCTTGATGAAGAAGGTCATAAGTACCATATGTAATTACAGTTTTCATTTTTCACCTATCATAAATAGTCTCACATATCTTATCCTACGAATAATTTCCGTACAACAAAAAGACAGGAACACAGTCATTATAGTCAGCAAGAATACATTTCTAAATACATTATCAAGCATTATCATATAATGTATCACAATAAACTGAAAAGCATATATGCCTAAAGTCCTCCGCCCTAATTCATTCAGCCAGTTTATAGGTTGATTAAGAATTCGCTTTCCTAACAATAAAAAGAAACATGTTCCAGCTATTTCCACACCATATCTGTACAAGTAAGAAAACAGTATTCCTAAATCAAGCCACTTATAAAATAATGGCGGCTCTCTCATCATCCAAAAAGGTACAGTTACAGCATACACTATTCCAAAGCACCACATCAGCCGTTTCATATATTGCCCTAAATATGCCTCATACTTATGCACATAGAAGCCTATTGCAAAAAACGGGAAAAACCAACAGAGCTGCGTCATATTTAACAGTGTATGTAACAAAAGCATCAAAGCAGATAGCACAAAGAAAATAAGCAATATAAATATCTCTTGCCTATACAAATGAATTCTCCATTTCTCAGAAAAAGCAAATAACATCCTATATATAAATAGATTATATAAAAACCATAACCCATTATCAGGATATAGCAAAATTCTGAATGTATATTTCCAATCAATATTCCCGTCATAAGCTATTGGTAATAAAAATGCCCATGTTATAAATGGAAGTAATAATTGAAATATAGACTTGCGAAACAGTTGTATCTCAAATTTTCCTTTATACATCAAATAGCCGCTAATAGCAAAAAACAAAGGCATATGAAAGGAATAAATGAAACGAAATAAAAAATCATGTTGATAATTCGGATTTGTAAACTGAATCACATGTCCAAGCACAACCAAAATAATTAGAATTCCCTTCAAAGCATCCAAATAATAAATCCTGTTCTTCATCATATTCTAATAAAAACTACACTGTAAAGAATATCTACTTCACCTTAGTTAGCTGCAATATGAAACTTACATCTCAGGGAATCTAATTCCACTAATAAAACCATTAGTTATCTTTTCATTATCATATACTAATCCATGAATCTAATATTACTGGTGGAGACGGCTTATCATTTCTCCATTTCTTCGGGCATATTATAATCGGATTATTCCTATTCAAATATGCTGCCCAGCAGCTAAATGTACTATTAGGAATTATCATAGCCTTACATTTAGACATCAGATATAAATCAAAAAAGCTTCTTTCTCCATTATTACAATCTACTATTGTCATGTTTTCTTCATGAAAATTAACCTTCACATACTCTGAATCATCAGAAAAAAAATAGAAATGCGGATTTCCTATTTTTCTTTTTATGATATCCATTGCCCTATTATAAAACTCCAAAGTACCTATACCCCCATAAATATGTTGGACTCTAGGGTCAGTATAATCTCCTCTTCTTACGTGTATCGCCACAGATTCCGTATGCTGTATCAATTCTAAAAAATTATGATTGTCTTTGCCCAAATCTAAATTTTTCCTAAATTGAGGTAAGCCAACCGACAACATATAATCTTTATTTTGCCAAAAACCTAAATAAAATATGCTATCCGGTCGACGATACCAGTCATTATCTGTAAAAGGAGGTGATACATGTATTTTAAAACACAACTTTGCTATTAAATATAATGTTTTTGCAATAAAGTTCGAATAAAAAGATGACGAAGGCAATTCTACATCAAACCATTTATCCAATTCTAGGCCATTATGATTTTTCAATCCTCTTGTTGGGAAAAAACCATAAAATCTTTCATTAGGAAATATCTTCTTCAAATATAAATAATATACATATTGAAATATCTGATTTCCCAATCCTGCTTGAAATACAACAATCTTCATACTTTTACTACATTTTCTATAATTGTTTCCAATAAGCCCACAGCCTTCTCACGTTTGCAGTAAGTCTTAACAAACTCAACACCTCTACTCCCCAACAGACTACGACTTTTTGAATCTGTCATTAACCGATCTATTTCATAATGCATATCAGATATGTTACTGACAGTTACCCCTCCAGGCAATATTCTTGCATTACCAACATTTGTACTTATAAAAGGAACTCCTTTACACATCGCTTCAATCAATGAGATAGAATATTCTTCAAATAAACTACCTACAAGATACAAACTTGCATGTCCAATAATATCAGGAATCATCTTTCTAGAGACCCCATACAACAACAATACATCTCTAGGCCCATATTGACTAGAGAGTTTCAATACTTCCCGCTGTAGCATTTCATAGTATTCTGTAACTTGTGGCCCTATAAAAACTAAAGCAGCATTGGTGCGAACTTTAAAGAACTCACGAACGATACCTATTTGATTTTTCTGCTTACTATAAGTTGCTACACTTAACAAATATGGTTTGTCTAACGCCTGAATTAAAGGATATTCGATGCTCCTTGTTGGCTCACAAAATATATCATCAACAGCATTCTGCAATACCGTAACATGCTTAGCATATTTATCCAGCCATGATTTACTACTATCTATTAAAGACAAACATAAAGCTTCATCAAATTTACCTATAGCCTTCTTAAACATATATTTATAATACCACTGGAATCGTAACCAATTATAAGTATTCCCTAACGTATATTTTAGATTAATATTCCATTTAAATGGCTTAAGAGTTAAACCCTGAAAACCATGAGAATGAAAAATCTTCTTTCCCTTAATATAATCTAAATCATCTAACAGGACATCTGTCGTTACACACTCTGAACATTCGAAAATAACTACATCAGCCTCAAATGATAAAACAAAATGTTTATATTCACTTATATCTCCAGCATAAGATTTCAAAACAGTTTTCCAGATATCAAATCTATAAACATGAACATTATTAATGCGTTCTTCATCAGGACAACCTTTTACAGCCCTAGTAGCCACAGAAACACAATGCCCATGATCTTGTAATCCTTCTGCTAAATAACGAACCACTACGGGTACACCGCTCAATTTAGGATAATAGCTTTCTACAAGAAATAATATATTCATCACACTTTACGTTGAAATAAATTACCAAACTTATTATAAAGTATAATCATTAAAGTCTCATTAAACAAAAAGGAAATAATCATTGCTCCATTTATCATCATACATAAGCCGCAATATAAAGAGCCGCTTAACAATGCATATTTCTGTACCAAATTAGACGTGTGCCGTATTTTTTTATCTAAGAAAGCAAATATGAATATAAAAAATACTGTATAAAGCGGAGACAAAAACCAACCCCAATAATAAAGTCCCTCGATAATATTCGGAGGTATCTGACTCACAGAGTTTACCTTAGGGAAGTATACATAGTTGTATAACCTCACAGAATTAACCTGAGGTTCTGTAAAATTACTTAATCCTATTACATTCGAAAAAGCATCATTGAGAAATAGTAGATAAGTCTGCCCCTCATAGGCCCTATTTATTAAATTTTCAGCATAAATACCCACCGCTGTTTCTCGAACACCCATAAAATACATATTCATTGCATCTCCCCAGAATTCTATATCATCACTTTTATATCCACCCACATTTCTATCTTCTGAAAAGAATTTTAATGCAGAAATTACAATCAGAGCCATAACAACCAACGAAAACATGGTTCTCATTACCATTCTTTTTTGCTGTTTAAACAGCATCATCAACAAATAGGTAAAGCTTATAATCGGCATAATCATACCAAAACGGCTCAAATTGGTAATAAATGAGGCATTTAGCACAATTGCCAATACAGATAACAACACATAGAATTTCCTCTTACCGTATCGACTTTTTCTAAAAGCATAATCTATAATCAATAGAACAGCGAACAAACGTCCAAGCGTTACAATTTCTTTAAACAGTCCCGCTAATGGAAGTGTTATTCTTATTGTTTCTGAGAGATCTATTTTACCCAAATTCCCAATGAAATGAATATCTGAAACCATTTGAGGCATAAAGACAACGACAAAGAGTCCCAAAATAGTCATCATCAGAAAAGGTCTCTTACGCTTAATTGGCGCTGGAGAGATCTGTATTAAATCAGACTCTACATAAAATTTTCTTTTCAAAAAAAATAAAAATAGGAACACTATCACTTCTTCATATAACAACAACCAAACAGCTTGACTGTAATAAGTGCTTGGAGGATCTAAGCCATAAAGTACGTTATAATCTGAAAGAGCCAGAAACAAAGGAGAAAAAAAATACCTAAAGGTTGCTACTAAGACAAAGACTCCATATCCAATATTATTTAAAGCCCTAGTATATATCCCCCTATCACAAAACAAATAAACAGAATAAATGACAGGAAGTAAAAAAATCAATTCACAACCTCTCTTATCTGTTACTACTTGTACTACAAAAGCAATAAACACGCCTATTGCTGGTAATACGATATTAAATAATAATCTTCCCATTATCTAATAAGCCAACATCTGATTTTCTTATACACTGGTACTATTTTAAACAATAATTGTCGTTGGGTATGAGTCATGAAAAGACAATCCAATATTACTATACCTAAAATAAAAACTAAAGCATAAAATAAAAGTAACTGTACTAGACTATCTATAGACACATAAAGTACACATAAATATGTAAGCCCATAAATAAGAAACATATATAATGTGAACTTAAAAATCAAAAGACCAATTCTTCGTAGTTGTCCTGGATTCAAATAATTATAAAACAGGATATTCATTAATAGAGCTTGTAACAGGATAAATACCATACATACTACTAAAAACAATAGAACAGAATTCCATATATGAAGAATAAGAATAATTATAGAAACATTTAAAACAGCAATTCCAAGCGAAACTAATGCTGGCCATTTATTATAATTAGCATACATGTAACTATTAGAAAAAATTGATCCAACAGTCATATATGGAACGACTACCAATTTTAAAATCATCCATAATCCATAACTAGAGAAATCATCACCAAGCCATAATGACAATAAAATTGAAGCGGAACCACACAACATACCACACAGCAACCCTGAAAATAAGCCCACAATATAAGCACCTTCAACCGTCATTTCCCTATAATCTGAATAGATTCTTTTTGAGTAAGCAATAAGTAACAATGGACTAAAAAGAGAACTCAAAACTCCTGCTATAGATGTAACATAGGTTCCAAATTCAGAAGTAGCCCCTATAATCCCTGTCATCTTAATACCAAAATAAACATTCATCAAAAAAGAGTCTACTTTATATAAAAAAGTATCTGCAAATCTTTGAACAAGAACCCAAACAACCATGCCCAATAATGAATACAGAAAGTCCTTCCTATATAATCTTAATGAGAATTTAATATATTGCGGTTTAGTCTTATAGAAATAATAGACACTCATCAGTAATACAATCAGCTCAGATGCTAAATTAGCAATCCCTATATAGCAAATATTATTACCCAAAAGGACAAAAAGACCAATATTTATTAATACTTTAGATAATTGTCTAGCTATTTTAGTATAATTCGCATAATCTAAAAGGTTATCCGCAAATAATGTCGTATTAATACAATTAGAAATAATAGAAATAAAAAATGCAGAAATAGTAAAACGAAACAACCATTCAGCATCTATGAGAAGATCTGTGGGAATATCAAATATTCTATCAATATAAGCTATACCTATATGTAAAATAGGATAAAGGAAAATAGCAAATAGAATACAGACAAAAACAGATGTCGTAAAATAAGATGAAGCCTTTTTAAAATTGCCACCTCTATATTCAATCGAATAGAATCTTGTCAACGCATTAACTAATGACAGAGAAATTACATTAATGTATTGATTTATAACTAAGGCTAAAGGGACAACACCATAAGCTACAATTCCCACATTCTTTACTAAATATGGCGTGTATATCAGTCCCACTAATACATTGACAATCAGATGCAATACATTAGTAACAAAATTTTTATTCGCTTGATTCATTCTGAAACAGGGCTAAAGACATAAAAATAACCATATTTAGTATCTTACTCCTAAAATCACCAAAATTATCAAGAGACCTTTTATCACATCAAGATAATACAATCGTGTGTCCATCTCAAAAAGAATATTTCAACCAAGAAAAAGCCTTGTAATTCTTTAACTTCAATATTGTCAACGAAGATAGCAAACACAAGATGATTAATACCAAATATAAAATTAAACCGTGTTGCAATAAGTCTATATTAGGGAAAAGCACCCGGAAAATACCTATAAATATAAAATGAAGTGTAAATATCAATATAGAACTTTGGCGCATCATTTTATAAATAGGCTTATTCTCTAATCTCCAATTATAGAAAAAGACAAATAGAGATAGCACCATAAATATTCTCAAGTCTATCAATACAATACTTAAAATCCAAGCAACACAAAATCCCCCCCCCATTATGTAATTACTTCGAAGTTCTTCTATTTTCTTAATCGTGGTTGGTTTAGCCAAAATAAAGCCAATAGAAATCCAAAATAATGCAACAAAGAATGAATTTTGTGGATTTATGACATGTTCATGATACCAAAGCCAAACAACTTGATAATAGCTAGGTAATTCATCCGCATGATAAGTGTACAATGCTATAAACAAAGGAAGTATCCATATTGTTTTATCTTTAAGTATCTTACTAGAGAAATAGATAAGCCAAGTACCAACAATCAATGCAGAAAAGAACCATGCACCATGAAACGTTGATCGAAAAGCTATATCAAATAAGAAATTATATATCAACTCCAAGAAATCCATGTTCAAATACTGCCTTGTATGAATTACCAAAGGAAACTGGACTACCATCCAAAAAATATAGAGCAAAAACAACCGCCAAGTAAAATGAAGAAGAATTCCTCTTTCCTGTTTAAAGGTCAATTGGTCTTGACGCATCTTTCTAAAGAGCAAAAAAGATGACACAACAAAGAACATAGGAACTGCACTCATGATAATTGGATTTAAAGCTTCATATATTATTGGAATATTATTCACAGCCTCTGAATGGATAGCAACAATCAACAATGCCATACTAAACTTAAGTACATCCAAGCCTGGAATAACTTTTCTATTTATTGTTATATTTTTATCCATGAATCCAATATTACAGCAAGCAAGCACACCATTTGGGGTATTTTCCTTTTGCAAAGGCACTAAGCTGTGTCCTAAATGAGTTATGTTTGAAGATTAACATTGCCTTGTAGCCAATGCCATTCTCATCATTTTCTCTTCCTCACTTCTTCTTTTCATCCCCATACCCATAGCCATAACCATACCCGGCCTTGCCGTAGCCGTAGCCATACTTCTGGCCATAGCCGTAGCCGTAGCTGTTCTTGCGCTTGGACATGTCGATGCTGTTGATGACCGTCGCGAGGTGAGGAATCTTATGCTCGTCGCGCAACGTGTTGATGAAGCTGAAACCACCCTTCGGCGTATAGTCTGCACGACAGACATAGACCAGCATGTCTGCCACACGGGAGATAATCGAGCTGTCGGTCACCATGCCGATGGGAGCAGTGTCGAGGATGATGTAGTCGTACTTCTCCTTCAGACGGGAGATCGCCTCGTCGAGCGTACGGCGGGCTACCAGCTCAGTGGGATTGGGAGGAATGGGACCACCGGGGAGGATGTCAAGGTTCGGACTGAGGTCCGACTGCTGGATGATGTCGAAAAGGTCCGTATGCTCGGGGTCGCTCAGGTAACTCGTGATGCCGTGGATGCGGCGCGAGAGATTGAACACCTTGTTCAGTCCCGGCTTGCGGATGTCCATACCCATGATGAGCGTCTTCTTGCCCATGTAGGCGAGACTCACGGCAAGGTTGCCTGCCACGAACGATTTTCCTTCACCGAGCATCGTCGACGAGAACATGATGACACGCTCCTCAGGCTTCAGCATGAACAGCAGGTTCGTACGCAGGGCACGGAAGGTCTCCTCCATCACCTCGTTGCGGTTCTCGTGCACGACAATGGCACCCGCCGCAGGCTTCTTGCCCAGGGGGATTTCGCCGACAACGGGTACATCGGTGAGCTTCTCCACATCCGAGCGGTTCTCTATCTTGTACTTCAGCAGGTCCGCCAGGTAGATGCAGCCGAAGGGTATGCCCAGCCCCAGCACGAAGGCTGCCAGGTAAAACAGCTTCTTCTTCGGCGACACCGGATACTTGTCCGCCAGCGGTTCCTCGATGATGCGTCCGTTGTTCGCAGTGGCTGCCAGCGTGATGGCGTTCTCCTCACGCTTCTGGAGGAGCATGGTGTAGAGCGTCGCCTTGATTTCCTGCTGACGCGAGATGCTCATGAACTCCTTCTCCTGTTCGGGGGCACGGCTGATGCGTCCCTCAAACTTGCTTGCCTGGCGGTCGAGGTCCTTCTTGGTAATCTGCAGTCCGCGGAGCACACTCTCCACGGTGGTCTGCACACTGAGGTGCATGGCTGCCAGGTTGGCGTCGAGCTGCACCACTGCGGGGTTCTCTTCCGACGAGGTGAGCAGGAGACGCTTGCGCTCGGCAAGCTGCGCGTTATACTGGTCGATGGCGGTGCTCAGCACACGGTCCTCCAGACCGACGTTGCTCGGGATGACCTGGTACTGGTTGGCAGGATTGTTGATGTAGTCGCGCAGGAAACGCACGAGGCTGATCTGTGTCTCGTTCTGCACGCGCTGCTGCTCGTACTTCGAGTTCTCCTGCAGGGCGAGTTGTGCATCGCTCACCAGGTCGGTCAGTCCGGAGCGTTGCTTGAAGGCGGCAAGCCGGCTTTCGGTCGTGCCCAGTTCCTCGTTGATGATGTCCAGACGCTCCTCGATGAACTCTGCCGTCTTCTCCGCCACCTCGTTCTTCTCGTCGTTGGCATCCTGGTTGTAGAGTGCCACCAGGCAGGTGATGAAGTCCATGGCACGCAGGCGGTCGGTGTTCTGCACGGCAAGCCGGGCGATGGTCGTGGTCTTCGACGAGGGCTCCACGGTGAGGTGTTCCCCGTACGACTTTGCCACGGCTACCGGTGTGTTGATGACGGCATCCAGCTCCATGTTGTCCTCCACGGGGATGGAGTCATTGAGCATGAACGTCACGATGCCTGCCGGGGTGTGCATCACGGCAGGGAACTTGTCAAAGTCCTTCTTCATCGTTTCCTCGTCCGCATCGGCATCCACCGTATAGACCGCCTCGACGGAGAGGTGCTTGTCTGTCGTCAGGTGCATCTCCAACTCCATGGGTGCATAGAGTTTGTCGGCTTCCGCAGGGGTCATGTAGACCTCGACGGGCGACTTCTTGTACAGGGGGACGGCATGGCCGAAGGTACGCGGACGCGTGATGGAGGTGTAGAGGTTGAGCGTGGTCACCACCTTCTTGAGGAGGGTACGCGAACGGAGAATCTCCACCTCGTTGTCGAAGTTGTTTGTCATGGAGAACACACCCAGGTCCTGCATGGCTGCCAACGGACCGGCTGCGGCATTGTTGCTGCGCTTGTCCTGCTCCTGGATGAGCACGGACGCCTGCACGTTGTAGACGGGTGCCTGATAGCGCAGCCAGAGCCACGCACCGATGAGCATCACCACCACACCGGCAACAAACCAGTGCCAGTAGACGAGGTACTTGAAAAGGATTTCATAGAGGTTGATGTTCTCTTCTTTATGTTCTTGCTGGGGAATCTGTTCCATTATCTGTTTTCTTGTTTAGGATTTGTTCGGGAGACGGGTCGCCCGTTCTTTTACCTCAATATGTTTACAATCAGGCTGGCGATGGACACCAGGATGGATGTGGCGGAGATGACGGTGGTCGTCGTGTTGCCGATGTCGGAGTTCTTCGCCTTGGTCTTGTTCGGGGTCACGTAGATGATGTCGTTCTGCTTCAGGTAGTAGTAGGGCGAAAGGACAACATCCGCCTTGTTGAGGTTGAGTGTGACGATTTCGCGCTTGCCTGCCGCATCCTCGCGGATGAGCTTCACGTTGTCCCGCAAGCCGTAGACCGTCATGTCGCCTGCCATGGCAAGTGCTTCCAGCACATTGACCTTCTCGTTGCTCACGGTGAATGTTCCGGGGCGGTTCACCTCCCCGATGACCGAGATTTTGTAGTTTGTCATGCGGACGGTCACGATGGGGACCTCCTTGAGGTAAGGCACCAGCCGTTCGCGTATCATCGTCTCGGTCTCCCGTTTCGTCAGTCCGCCGACCTTGAGACGTCCCAACACGGGGAAGTCGATTTCGCCCTCATTGTCCACCAGGTATTGCTGGAGGGTCGGGGCACTCGTCGTGTTGACATTTGCCAGCGAGGCGTTGAGAGGGGTCTGCGTCGTCAGGTTAAAGGGGGCGGAAGCCTGAGGGTCGGTCGTGTTGACCGTGATGGATATCAAGTCCTTGGGCATGATGCGGGCATCATAGAGCGGTTCGTTCTGCACGGCTTGGTTCACACTCTCAGGGTCCTGCAAGTAGGGCACGTTCTTGTACGAAGTGCAGCTTGCCAACAGAGTCGTCAGGAGCAACAGACTCAGCATGTTTCGCATGTTCATATCGTGTTCGTTTGTTTTGTTTCTACAGTTTTTCAGCCGAAGAGCCTGCCCAGCAATCCTTTCTTCTTTCCGGGTTGCGGACGGTCTTCACGTTCCAGCAAAGTTTCGTAAGTCAGTTTGTTGTGTATCATGTCATAGATGGTGCCCCAGTCAGGGAGTCCGCCCAGGTTGCGGTCGTCGATGAAGACGTCCGCCTTCAACTTGCGCGAATAGTGGTTGTTCTGCCCCTTCTCCTCCTCGGGATAGTCGCGGTTGACGGCATAGAACTCCAGTCCGCGTTCCCGGCAGAAGGCAACCGCCTCATCGAGCAGACGTCCCTCACGGACTGTCCATAACACGATGCGGTGATGTTCGTCGCGCAGACGCTTCAGTGTATCAATGGCAAAGGGAATCTCCCTGCCTATCTCAGGATAACGGTGTTCGACAATCGTTCCGTCGAAATCTACAGCAATCAGCATAATCAGAATGTACGTGTTTCAGTTAACAGTAAAATCGTCAATTGTCCATCGTCAATTGCCCGGTTCTTCTCGCCAGTCCCCGACGGTCAGGGACGGGGAAACGACGACAGACGGACTTATAGTAGGCAGCCCCGTATTTCAGGTACAGGGTCTCTCCGTCAACATCGTAGATACGGAAGACCTTCTTCGGCTCTTCCGCCCAGACACAGAAACCAGTCCACCCCATCCGGTACGGACGTCCGTCAGTATCCCGTGCAGGAGTGAAAAAGGTCGTGGGAAGGTTCAGCTCATAGCACCGCGTACGGTAACAGCAGAGCACATACTCCTCGGTGACGCAGAGGTCGGCATAATGCTCTTCCGGCACACGGACGCCTCCCCGCAACAGGACCTCATAGTAGCCGTCGCGATGGACCATCGGCACAAAATTTTCCGGTTCCATGTTTCTTCAGTTGACGAAAATGTTCAACGTGCCTGTTCCGCCTCACAATACCACTTCGGGATGTGGACGAAAATGCCCAACGTAGCCAGGGTGATGACCACGTAGAAGCGGTTTTTATACCGGACCAGTTTCCCGGTCAGTCCCTTGAACGTGCCATGAATGACACGCACCCGTTGCCCGGGACGCGCCTCGGCAAACTCCCGGTCGGTGTACAGGGTCCCTTCATAGTCCGGGTCGCAGATGGCACGCAGCTCGATCATCTGTGAGTCCGGTATTTCATAATACTTTGTAGAATCGGAGTAACGAAGGATGCGGAGCGGATAGGGACAGCCGGCAATCAGCCGGGCAAGGAAGCTGTCATCATCGTCCCACGCCTTCTGCAAGAAAAGCAGGTTGTGCACCGCGGGGGTCAGTTCCCTCTTTTTCTTCCCGTCAGGCAACACCCGTTCGGTGTAGAGCATCGGGATGAACGATTTCAGCCCCTGCTCCTTCAGATAGTCCTCCACCTGCTGTTCCCGGCAATGGAAGGTCTGCAAGGCATACCACACCTTCCTCTCTGAATTTTCCATCTGTTCCCGTCCTCCTTTTCCGGATTAGTCCTGTTTCTTATAATATTCGCCGATAGTTATCCTGTGGACAAGTTGACAAACAGAGGTCTGCAAACCGGTCCACCGGACCTTTCATTTCCTTGCAATTCTTCTCCTCCCCACCGGAGCACGTGCTTCGCGGGTCATCGATTCATCAAGCAAGGACACAGTCTGTTTTGTAACACCTCTATATAAGAATTAGTATTCACAGCGATGTATACAAAGTACTATGACGGCGCAAAGATACGTAAAAAGAGCCTATTAGATATAACAATGCCTTCATAAAAAGTATGTAGGGAAAGTCGTGAAATAGCTTAAAGATATGCAACTAATTGATTGGTAATATTATAAAGATTTTGTATCTTAGCCAAAGGAAATAAAAATTCCTCCGAACACCGTGAAAAAGTAAAATTCGGAGGA